>Ga0307375_10000030_pt1 | contig 199174 bp, 188 predicted proteins | sample TR1MG_FD_202531 | JGI IMG/M metagenome (GOLD analysis project Ga0307375, IMG submission 202531) | Soil microbial communities from Risofladan, Vaasa, Finland - TR-1 | ecosystem: Environmental > Terrestrial > Soil > Coastal area > Acid sulfate soil | place: Finland: Risofladan, Vaasa...
GCGCTGGAAGAACGCGATGCGCTCGGCCAGCTCGACCTTGATGGTTTCGATCGCGGACACCACGGTGCTGCGCGGCGTGACGTAATGGCTGGACGGATACACGGTGTAGCGCGGCACCTTCTGCAGTATGCGGCCGGTGAGCGGATCGAACAGCGACAGGGTTTCCACCTCGTCGTCGAACAGCGTGACGCGCAGCGCATCTTCGCCGCTCTCCGCCGGGAAGATGTCGATCACGTCGCCGCGCACGCGGAATTTTCCGCGCGCAAAATCGATCTCGTTGCGCTCGTACTGCATCTCGACCAGGCGCTTGATCACGTCGCGCTGGTGCATCTTTTCGTTATGGCGCAAATGGAGAATCATGCCGTGGTAATCGACCGGGTCGCCGATGCCGTAGATCGCCGAGACGGTCGCGACGATCACGCAGTCCTCGCGCTCGAGCAGCGCCTTGGTGGCGGACAGGCGCATCTGCTCGATCTGCTCGTTGATGCTGGAATCCTTCTCGATGAACATATCGCGCGACGGCACGTAGGCCTCGGGCTGGTAGTAGTCGTAATAGGAAACGAAATACTCGACCGCGTTCTCGGGGAAAAAATCGCGCAACTCGGAATACAGCTGCGCAGCCAGCGTCTTGTTCGGCGCCATCACCATCGCCGGACGGCCGAGCTGCGCGATGACGTTCGCCATCGTGAAGGTTTTGCCCGAGCCGGTCACGCCGAGCAAAGTCTGGAACGACAATCCGTCGCGTATGCCCTCGACCAGCTGCGCGATGGCCGCAGGCTGATCGCCCGACGGCTCGAACGGCTGGTGCAGGCGATAGGGACTATTGGGGTAGGTTTTGATGGCCATGGCGAACTGGGCATTGTACGGGGAAATATTCAATTGCCAAAAGGCTAAATTCGCGGCACGATTCGCCGTGTACCTATTCCGTGTAGGTTTTGTTTATGCCACATTCCCCGTCCCGGATTGAATCTTTTCCCGAACGCCATGCGTTGCACGCTTTGGTGATGGATTCACTTGAGGAGCAAATTGTCGTGATCGACCGCAATGGCACCATCATTTATGCCAATCGCGCATGGAACCGGTTCGGTGCCGAAAACGGGCTGGCTGCGGGCTCTTTTGGGACGGGCTGCAACTATCTGGACGCCTGCAATGCCCCCGGCGACAGCGGCGGCGACCGCATGGCAGAGGAAGCAGAGGAAGCTGTGCAGGGCATACGCGAAGTCATGAGCGGGAGTCAAGCTTCCTTTTATCTGGAGTATCCCTGCCATAGCCCCGACGAAAAGCGCTGGTTCATGATGCGCGTCATCCCGCTGCACAGTACTTCGGCAAGCTACTTCGTGATTTCGCACCACAATATCACACAGCGCAAGCTGGCCGAGGAAACGGCGGAACACCTGTCCCTGCACGACCCGCTCACCGGCCTGGCCAACCGCAGATACTTCGACCAGTTTTTGAGCAAAGAATGGCGGCGCAATTACCGCAACCGCACGCCGGTCAGCTTCGTCATGTTCGATCTCGATCACTTCAAGGAATACAACGATAATCTCGGACATCCTGCCGGCGATCAATGCCTGGTCAAAGTGGCGCAGGTCCTGCGGACTTTTTCCGGCCGACCCGGTGATCTTGCCGTCCGATACGGCGGCGAGGAATTCGGTTTGATTATGGGCGATACCGGCTTGGCGCAATCGCAGGCGATCGCTGAAAGGGTGCGCAAGGAAATTTGCGATCTTGATATTTTCTATTGCGGCACAAGACGGATAACCGTGAGTGCAGGTGTGGCTTTTGCCGTCCCCGACCAGGAGCATGAGGACGTGTTTCTGATCCAGGAAGCGGACAAGGCGCTGTATCGCTCAAAACAACTGGGACGAAACCAGGTCGTCTGTGCAATCTCAACGACGGAATAACGTGGTGTTTTGTTCCCCAACCTGATCCCTGCCGCCATGGCCAGCCAGGATATGCATCAGGCGATTGCGACGGGTTAGTGCTTCCCCCTCCCGCGATCAAGCGCCGATCCTGGCTCTCAGGCGCCCCAACATGCCCAGAAAGTTCCCCGCCTGTATCTGTTCCTGGGGGTCGCTGATCGGCGCAACGGTCTGGCGTTTTAGCAGTGCAGGCTGGTTGCGCAGCGCATGAAAACGCTCCAGCATGGATTCCAGGTTGCGTGCCAGCAGGCCTTTGCTGACCGGCTTGGGCAGAAAGCGGGTGATCTGGGCCTGGTTGATCAGTTCGATCAGGCGCGAGGTATCGTTGAACGAGGTCAGCACGATGCATTGCGTCTGCGGATTAAGCTGCTTGATGGTTTTCAGGATGTAGCCGACATTGGTGTCGCCCAGCATCAGGTCCGAGACTACGACCGACACATCCTGCTTTGCCAGTTCTTCCATGGCATGCTGCGCATCGGCGGCCCAGATGATCTCGCAACGGTCGGCCAATGTCTCATGCACGGTCTTGGCAGTGGCCTCGTCGTGATCCATGATCAGTACACGCGGCTTGGCACCCGCGGTATCCATAGCAACGGCCGTATGTTGTTGCACTGCAAAGCTGACCTCGGCGATCGCTGCGGCCTCGGCCACCACTTTCTTGACCTGCTCGGCATCCCACGGTTTCATCAGGTAACGGAATACTTCGCCTTCGTTCACGCTGGCAATGGAGGCCTCCAGGTCGGAATAGCCGGTGAGCAGGATGCGCATGGTGGCGGGAGAAGCCTCGCGGGCCTGACGCAGCAGTTCCGAGCCGTTCATCACCGGCATGCGCTGGTCGCTGACGATAACGTGCACTCTTTCATCGCGCAGTATCCTGAGGGCTTCATGCGGGTCGGTGGTCATGCGCACCTGGTAGTTTCCGAAGAACAGCATGCGCAGGGAACGCAGGATGCGTTCCTCATCGTCGATCAGCAGTAATGTGGGTTTGCTCATGATTTTTTCCTTGTGTTATGCCACTGCCTCCAGCACTGCCGGCTGAGGCGCCGCCATTGCAGGGGCAGTCGGCAACGTGATATGAAAACTGGTACCTTCCCCAACGCGCGATTCGACACGGATCTCTCCGCCGTGCTGCTGGATGATCTGGTGCGTGATGGCCAGTCCCAGACCGGTGCCTTCGCCGACCGGCTTGGTGGTAAAGAACGGGTCGAAGATGCGCGTCAATACATCTTCCGGGATACCCTTGCCGTTGTCGGTCACGCTGATGTGGGCAGTTCCCCCGGCATGCCAGGTCCTGATGAAAAGCTTGCCCTGCCCTTCCATGGCCTGCGCTGCATTGGTGAAGAGATTGAGGAAAACCTGGTTGAGCTGCGACGGGGCACACGTGATCTTGGGCAGATCGCCCAGTTCCTTGATGACTTCCACCCTGTCCTTGAGGACGTTGCGTCCGATATTGAGCGCGCTCTCGATACAGTTGTTGAGGCTCACTGCTTCCGTGGCCGCTGCATCCATGCGCGAGAAATTCTTGAGGTTGAGCACCAGTTCCGATATCTGGGCGATCCCGTACAGGGAGTCATCCATCAGCCCGTGCATCTCGCCCAGCATCTCCCGGGCATTCATGTCGTTGCGAAACCCGGCGATCTGCTGCATCAGCGCCGCGATCCCTTCCTCGGTCGCCTGCTCGTCCAGCAGGGTGTCGGCCAGTGCCTCGTAGCTGGCAATCATGGACTGTATCTGCTGGAACAACTCCTGGCCTACCGCCACGTTGTTTTGCACATAGCCCAGCGGTGTATTGATCTCGTGCGCGATACCCGCCACCATCTGACCCAGCGATGCCATCTTTTCCGATTGCACCAGGGCAAGCTGCGAAGATTTGAGCTGGACATTGGCCTGCTCAAGCTCCCGGGTGTTGGCTCGCATCTGCACTTCCATGGCATTCAACAAGTCCATCACAAAACCCACGCCCAGATAATTCCCGTGTCTGGTTATGATGAAATCTTCGGTGAGCGGAAACTTCATGTTGGTTGCGACATGCTGTGCGGCAAGCGCCAGCGGTTGATCCAACTCGACCAGCAGCGGTTTATCGTTGAGAAAGGCGCGGATCGGACGCTTGCCGTGCAGCTCGCGCGCGTAGCGCTTGAGGTAGATATCCATGAAACGATAGCGACTGATCATCCCGATCGGAAGGCCGTTTTCTACCACCGGCAAAGACAGCAGTTTTGAATATTTCTGGTCGGAAAACAGCTCTGCGACATCTTCCAGCGTGCAATCAGGGGAGATGCCATCGATCGAATTGATCAGCGACGAAACATCCTTGCCCGAGTGGTTGGTCTGGTGCATACATACTCCTGATTTACGGATTTCCCGAAACTGCGATATTTATTTCAGGCCGGATTCTATGAGTTGGATGTGACAGAATAATTACATGTGCGGCAAGAGTTGCCGAAAATCGGGTTGTATCGCGCAAATCCACTCTTTTTGCAGCACGAGTATAATTCGCACCATCCCATAACCAAGGAAAAACTTGTGACTCTCTCCAGACGCGTACAGGCCATCAAACCCTCCCCCACTCTTGCCGTCACCGCACGCGCGGCGAAGCTGAAAGCCGAAGGCAAGGACATCATCGGACTGGGCGCGGGCGAGCCGGATTTCGATACGCCGCAGCACATCAAGGATGCGGCGATCGCCGCGATCAACAGGGGTTTCACCAAGTACACCGCGGTGGGCGGCACGCCGTCGCTGAAAGCCGCGGTGATCGCGAAGTTCAAACGCGACAACGGCCTGGATTACACTGCAAAACAAATCCTGGTTTCGTGCGGCGGCAAACAGAGTTTTTTCAACCTGGCGCTGGCGGTAATCAATCCCGGCGATGAGGTGATCATTCCCGCGCCCTACTGGGTGTCGTATCCCGATATTGTGCTGATCGCGGAAGGCAAGCCGGTGATCGTGCAGGCTGGCATAGCCCAGGGCTTCAAGATGACGCCCGCGCAACTGGAAGCCGCGATCACGCCCAGGACACGGATGGTGGTGATCAACAGCCCGAGCAACCCGTCCGGCGCGGTGTACACGCTGGAAGATCTGCAGGCGCTGGGCGCGGTGTTGCGCAAGCATCCGAATATCCTGATCGCCACCGATGATATGTACGAACACATCGCGCTGACCGACGCGAAGTTCGTCACCATCCTGAATGCCTGCCCCGACCTGTATCCGCGCACCATGGTGCTGAACGGTGTGTCCAAAGCTTACGCGATGACCGGCTGGCGCATCGGCTACGCGGCCGGGCCGGAAAACATCATCACCGCGATGGAAAACGTGCAGTCGCAGAGCACGTCGAATCCGACCTCGATCTCGCAGGTGGCCGCGGAGGCCGCGCTGAACGGCGACCAGGGCTGCATCGCGCCGATGCTGAAGGCGTTCCGCGAGCGGCATGTGTTCGTGGTGGATACATTGAACAAGATTCCCGGCTTGAAGTGCATCATGGCGGGCGGCGCGTTCTATGCGTTCCCGGATGCCAGTGGCGCGATCGCCAAACTGTACAAGAAAGGCGTCATCAAGGAAGCCAACGACCTCGCGCTGTCGGAATATCTGCTGGTGGAAGCCGGCGTGGCCGTGGTGCCGGGCTCGGCTTTCGGCAGCGAGGGCTACATCCGCCTGTCGTTCGCCACGTCTATGGAAAACCTCAAGAAAGCGCTGGAGCGCATGGCGAAAGCGCTGGCTTGATCCGCTGAAACGGAAATAGTCCAGCTTTGTAGGAGCGGGCCATGCCCGCGATAGATTTTATATTCGCGGGCATGGCCCGCTCCTACAATATGTGCAACTCCACCCGGTTTTGATATGGACTTGAATCAGGGCGCATAAACCAGCGTCGGGCTGTCGATCGCTCCGCCCAATTGCAGGTCGGCGGTCTTCACGTCATGCAGGGACAAATTGACTTTGATTTTTCCCGACAATTGCTGTTTGTTGATATCGAACGTGGCGTTTGCATTCAGCACACCTGCATCGATTTTCACCTGCGTGAAGTGATAGGCATCACTGACATAGGCAAAGTCGCCGCGGAACCCGTCGTAATGCGTTCTGCCACCCGGCAGGTTTTCCCTGCTGCGCGTGCGGGCAGTTTCAACGATGTCCATGCCGCTGATCAACCCGTTAGTGGATGCAAAGCTGCCCTCCATCTCTGCGGAATCTGTCAGGCCGGCCAAATCCTTCGAGTTCATCTTGAAGTGCGCTGAGCCATCGGCATTTCCATCCAGCAATTTGCTCAAGTCATTCATAACGATATTCTTTGCGTTCAGCGCACCTTCCGCACGCCAGCCCGAATGCCAGTCGACGCGCGCGTTTCCCTGCAGGTTACCGCCCATAATTTTGGCTTCGTAATCGCTGATCAGTAATGTGTTGCTATTGATTTCGCCTTTTGCATTCAGTTCATCGAACGTCCAATTCGGCAACAACGGCAAAGCGCTGCCGCGCACAGTTATGGCGGCCATCAGTTTGTCTCCCGGTGCGGCATTGATGTCCATCGTGTATTTTCCCGAGTTTGCGCTCAGTTTGGCATGGGTAAATTTTCCTGCCGGACTGAAATTCAATTCGCCTTCCACACCGGTCAACTTGAAAACGTCCGCATCCAGCGTACCCTCGCTGATCGTCATACGATTCACCGGATATTGTTTGTCACCGGCCAGCTTTTGCAGCCATGCGGCTGCATCCAGTAATGCAATGCCCCTGACTTTGACATCCTGAAAATCGATACTGTCGATCGGCTTGTTGTCGCCGAATACGCCCATGATGTCAAAGTTTATTTGCGCCGTCGCGGCCTGGAATTGCTTCGCATCGCCTATATATATCTCACCCAGATCCAAGCGCGGCGTCGGAAGAATACGCCCGGACAAATAGCCCAGGTGCACCGGCTGATGCAATTCATCGGAAAGCAGTTGTTGGACCTTGGGCATGTAATCGCGCATCGGCAGGAAATAAGGAACGGCAAACAGCGCTCCCACCAGCAGCACCAACAGGAATGTCACAAGCATGATAACAGCCGTTCCAAGCTTGCCCCATGCAAACGGCTTGCGGGGTGCCCGCGCGGCAGGCACAAGTCTTTCGGCACGTGCGGCTTCGGCGGGATGCTCGGCTTGATGAGCGACTCGCGCGGCATTGGCCTTGGCAGCCTCAAGCGCCCGTTGTTCGGCTTCGGCCCAGACCTTGGCTTGGGCATTGGCCATCTCTTTGGTACGGGCTTCCTCGGCGATACGCGCTTGCGCTTCCCGTTCTTTTTGTTCCTTGTTTATGTTTTCCTTGCCGGGCTTGTGCTCGGCTGCTTCCCTCGCGACAGTCGGGGTTGCAGAACGCCCGGCAGGCTTGCTGACATCCGCCGGACGGGTGTTGGCAGCTTCGCCGGGCTGTTGGACTTTCTGAGGTTCAACCGGGCTTACCGGTTCATCAACATTGAATGAGTCAAAAGCAAATGCGTCCTGCTTGGCCGCTGCAGGGGAAACTTTTGCAGAACTGCTTTTGCTTGTCGGCTGTTTTTCTTGCGGCCCGGATGTGGATAGTGGCTGTTCGAATTGAAACGAGTCGAAAGTAAACGGATTCGGCTGCGACTCCGCATCCGTATCACCGGCTTGTTGCAGCAACACGCCCTCGGAAGATACAGAATCGATCAACTCATAGACAGCATGTTCGCGCCCATGCTTGTCTGCCTGCATGCCACGGTACCGGAACATGTCGGCGTATTCATCGTTCAGCCGGGAAACATAGTCATAATAGGCACGGGAAATAAAAATCCTGTCGACGCCGGCGAAACTCATCACACGCTGTGCATCATTGATACCGTCGCCGACCATGTTGCTTCGGCCGTTCATATCCTTGGCAATATTAACGGGACCAAGGTGAATGCCGATGCGTACTTTCAAATCCGGATAATCCAGGTGACGGTTGGCAATGGCAGCTTTGCGGAACATTACCGCCACTTCCAGTGCGTCTTCCGGATATTGTAAAAAACCTATTGCCGCACCATCGCCGGTATCGAGAATGATGTACTCGCCAGTGTCATGCGTCTTCAGGCATTCGGAAACTAACTGGTTAAATTGCTTTTTTATTTCGATCTGTTTGCTTACAGATTGTTTGGTATATCCGACCACATCAAAAAACAACACTGTCGCACTGGTAGAGCGTGTGGTCGCTGCGGTATTCAGTATTTGCTTTTCCGCTTCGACCCTGGCCATGTCGGCTGCTTCTCGTGCTTTGGCAGCCTGTTCCTCGGATTTTATTCGAGCTTGCTCCTTGGCTTCGGCATCAAGACGCGCCTTGGCTTCCTGCTCCGCTTTTACGCGTGCGGCTTCGGCTTCTTTCCGTTCCTTCTCCGCGGCCTCGATGCGAAGTCTGGCTTCCTGCTCGGCTTTCCGCTTGGCGGCTTCGAGCTCGTCGCGCACTCTCCTGGCTTCTTGTTCCGCTTTTATGCGCGCGGCTTCGGCTTCTTTCCGTTCCTTCTCCGCGGCCTCAAGGCGAAGTCTGGCTTCCTGCTCGGCTTTCCGCTTGGCAGCCTCGAGCTCGTCGCGCACTCTCCTGGCTTCTTGTTCTGCTTTTAAGCGCGCGACTTCGGCTTCTTTCCGTTCCCTCTCCGCAGCCACAAGCCGTAACCTGGCCTCCTCTTCCGCTTTGCGAAGGATGGCTTCTGCTTCACGCTGTGCTTTTATTTTCTCCGCTTCGATTTCGCGTCTGGATTTTTCTTCAGTCTCGGCCCTCAACTTCTCAGCCTTGCCCTCGGCTGTCGGCCCTTGCCGCGAGGATGATGCATACCCAGACATAAAATCCAATTCGCCGGTAACTTTCTTGACGGGAACGACCATCTGGGGCGGCATGGATGTCTTCGGGATTTTACCGGCAAAACTTTTGTCCTGGATAAGGCCGGTTTTTTCCAGTTCTTCAAACATCTCTGCCAGGTTGGCCCTCATACTGGGCGCGGAGCGCTTGCTGATTTCGCCGAAAGATGAGATTCCGTCCACCATCGACAAGGCGCGTTTAACGTCGCCTGAAAGGTGCGAAGTCCGGCTTTGCACCTGATCCTCGCCTTTGCTGGTCCTGACAAAAATTGTTTTATTGTCCATGCCCCATTCTAACTGATAGCGCGTTTGAATTACGATATTAAATCATTTCTTTACGGGTGTTCGGGGCACATGCAACCGGTTATAGCCTGGCCTCGCGGTTGTCAGATGTCTTATTCAAAATCCCGGCAATTTTAATTTACACTTCCGCACCTGCCAAGTTTGTTGCGCCATGTTCATCGGGCTATTTCACCCGATGTTCCGAAACCGCATTAAACATGCAGCGTGCCAATCTAACTCACGGCTGACGCAAACACTGCAAAGCGGACACTGAACGCGCAATCCAACGCGGAATGACTAATTGAGGTTGACCGAACATGGCAAAATCACTATCATGCGCACCTCTTCATTCCCTGATAGCTCAGTTGGTAGAGCGACGGACTGTTAATCCGCAGGTCCCTGGTTCGAGTCCAGGTCGGGGAGCCAGAGAATTCCAAGGGTTGCAGCGATGCCGCCTTTTTTATTTCAGGTCTGATTATTCCGCCAATCCGGTATAGGAATTCCCGTTCCCGGTATGGATTTTCCGGTCAATATAGCACCACTCTCGGCGCTCACAAGAGAAACCCGCCGGTTTTCCCTGCATCATCGGTCATGATTTTTTAGTATGAAGTCGCCCCTCGAAAGCATCGGCTGACGACACACGGTCCGGGATCCAGTGTTTGGGTTTACTGTAACGCGGAACCCAACTCTGCGTGAACCATCAACACCGGAATAGATGCCCCGCGCACCACTTCCTCCGCGACACTGCCCATCAGCATACGGTTTATGCCGGAACGTCCATGTGTGCCGATAACGATCAAATCGGCTTTCCAGCTATTCGCCTCGCCCTCGATTACTCTGGAGATGCGCTCTCCGGATGCCTCCAGCAGCGTTGTTTCCGCCGTCATGCCTGACTGATGCACCTCTTCTGCGGCCTGCGCTAGGGTGCGTTCGCCGGTCTGACGCACCGCTTGAAGCAGCGCGGAATAATCGATAAAGGCATAGCCAGTAGCATCCAGCGCGTAAGATTCCTCGACAACATAAACCAAGCGCAATTTGGCTTTACCCCCCGACAGCTTGACAGCTTCCTGTAACGCACGCTTGGCAGTCGCACTGCCATCGACTGGAACCAGAATACGTTGATACATGATGGCCTCCCGCCAGAAGAATTGGAGATTTAGGTGATAAAAACCCAATTTCGGAAATTAATATATGCTCTTCAACAAAAAAATCAAAGCATTAAATTACACATATATTCCCGGTAAAGATTGGGACGTTTTGTAACCAGTGTATCCTCGGAGATACTTACGGTTACCGGGTTTCAAACAGTATTTGGTTGTGCGGCGAACTTTTGGATGGTCGCAGTTGTGTTTACTGCGGTTCTTGCAAGACCGTGAAGACCACACGAGGCTATGTGAAATGCATGCTGTGTGGCAAACAAAAACGGCATCCGATCTTTCAATCAGATGCCGCGATAGCAGACTGGCCGGGAAGCTACGGCATGACGGTATTGATCACAATGTTCAAACCTTTGGCCCCCGGTTTGATGGTTGCGGTCAATCCCTGCAGGTCGCCGGCTTGCGCAATCGGGGAGCCGGACTTTGACACACGCGCCACCACCACGACTTGCGGGAATCCGGACAGTTTAAGTTGCGGCTGCATCGCCATGCTGTCGTCCAGGGTAAATTTTAACGGCAGGTCCTTTACCTGTTTGCGCAGCACCGCCAGCGGCATTTTCGGACCCTCAGCGGCACGAGCGAGAATGAACACGGTATCGTCCGGTGAAACCTTGCCCGCCAGTGCGCGGCTCAGCGATACCTTGCCGGAAACGGCAGCAGCCGAATCCCGTGCTGCTTTTGCGCTGGCTTTTGACGTCATCTGCGCAAGTATTTTCTTGCCGCCGGGTTGTTTGACAAGCAGTTCAGCCGCACGTTTGAGGCCGCCAACGTATACCTGAGCGTCCGCAGTGCCCGGTCCAAGCTGGTCGACCAGCGCTTGCCAGCGGGTCATCGCGGTAGCGTAATCGCCCCGTTCCATCGCCGCTGAACCGGCCAGCGCAAGTGCTGTGTTGTTGGTGGGATCCAACTCCAACGACTTGCTTATCATCTTGGTCACCTCATCATTTTGCAGGGTTTGACCGTGCGCCATCGCATAAACATCGGCATAATTTGCCCATAGCTGAGCCTCATTCGGTACCAGAATTACGAGACGCTCATATGCTTTGGCAGCATCAGGAAATCGCTTCTGTTCGGTGTAGGTGCGCGCAAGCATCCACCAGTCGCTCGGGTCACTGGAATTCCGCTGCACTTTCTTTTCCAGCCTTTGCAGCGCTTCTGCCGAATGCACGACGCCTTCGGCATCGGCCACGATCATGTCCTGGGGCGACAATGCGTCAAGATTTCCCAATGTCAGATAAAGCGACACGCTGACCACCGGAAGCAATACTGCCAGCACGATCGCCAGCACCTTGGCCGGGTTGCGCGGCGGTTTTGCGGCAGGCTGCTCGGTGATCTTGACTTCTTCTACCAGCCGGGATTGCAGCTCGCTCCTGCCTTGGTCGTAAGCTTCCTGGGTCAACAAGCCGTTGTGCAAATCGACCTCGAGCTCTGCCGCCTGATCGCGCAGAATATCCAGATTCGCTGCATCCCTTATCACATCGTTGGAAGATGAAGCTTTACGCCACAACGGCAAGGCAACAAAAAGAACTGCGATCAGCAATAACGCTGCGCAGAGTATCCAGAATAAAGTCATGTTTGTGGGTCTTTCGGTTCGTTTAGCAATGCTGCTGCGCGTTGCGCTTCTTCGGAGGACAGTTGAATTTCGGAGGCTGCATTTTTACGTTTGCGCAGTTGGTATACCAGACCTGCCAGTCCGAGCAGCAACAAGGCGAACGGGCCATACCAGAGCAGTATCGTATAGCTTTTCATTGGCGGGTCGAACAACACGAAATCACCATATTTTGAAACCAGGAAATCAATAATCTGCTGGTCGGTCATGCCCTGCTTCATTTTCTCGCGCACTTCCTGGCGCAGATCCTTTGCAAGATCAGCGCGAGAACTCGCGAGTGACTCGTTCTGGCAAACAAGGCAACGCAGATTTTGCGCAAGGTTGACCATGCGTTGTTCCAGCACCGGGTCTTCAGCCAGATCTTTTGCCTGACCGGCGTAAGAAAAGGACGGCAACAAACTGATCAGTAGTATCAATAGATATTTCATTTCGCTTGCAGCTCCGCAACCAGGGGAAGAATTTTTTGTTGCAGACTTTCATGGGTGATTGCCCCGATCTGCTTGTAGCGGATCACGCCCTGTTTGTCGATGACATAGGTTTCAGGCACGCCATACACGCCGTAATCGATTCCGACACGGCCGTTGGCATCCGTGGCAACAAGTGTGTAAGGGTCGCCACCTTCGCGTAACCACGCTTCGCCATCCGGGTTCTTGTCCTTGTAATCCAGACCGTAGATAGGCACGATGTTCTGCTGTGACAGCGCCATCAGAACAGGGTGTTCCTCCCGGCAGGAAACACACCAGGATGCCCACACGTTAAGCAGCCAGACCTTCCCCTTCATGTCCTGCGACGAAAATTGTTTGGCAGGGCTATATAACTGGGGCAGGGTAAATGCCGGTGCAGGCTTGTTTATCAGTGGCGAGGGTATTTCATGAGGATTCAACCCCAACCCGACGTACAGGAAAACCGCCAACACCACAAAAGCAACAAATGGCCAGAAGCGCGTCATGATGCGCTGCCTTGAGTTGCGATGCCCCCGACCGGCAGACCGCCTTCACTGATACGGGCAGCTTTTTTGCTGTGGATACGATAACGCCGGTCACTGATGGCCAGCGCACCGCCCAAGGCCATCAACAGGCAGCCGCCCCAGATCCAGACCACAAACGGCTTGTAGTAGACGCGCATCGACCAGGCTCCCTGCGAATCCGGAATCGGTTCGCCCATCGAGACGTAAAGGTCGCGGAAGATACCGGTGTCGATCGCCGCTTCTGTCATCGGCATTCCGGACGCGTTGTAGTGACGTTTCTGCGGACGCAATACGGTAACCGGCTTGCCATCCTTGGTAACGGTGAATTGCGCCTGCTCCGCCGTATAGTTCGGGCCCGTGGTGGCACGCACACCGTCAAAGCGGAAAATATAGCCTCCGGAATCCACCGTGTCGCCCACGTTCATGCGCACATCACGCTCGGTTTCATAGCCCTTCACCACGGTTACCCCGATGATGAACACCGCCACGCCGAGATGCGCGAGCTGCATACCGTAGTAGCTCAGGCTCTGGCTGCGCACGCGCTGCACAAATGGCCCCTGCCCGCCCCAGCGTTGCATCAAACTCACCACCAGCGAAGCAATCACCCAGAATGACAGCAACAATCCCAGTGCAATCATTGGCGTCCAGTGTCTGAAAATCAACGGCAACAATATTGCGAGGATGACAGCGGCGGCAAATCCCCAGCGGACGCGCTTGATCAACTCGGGCACACTGGACTGCTTCCAGCGTGCCAATGCGCCCAATCCCATCATCAGGACTGTCAGCGTCATCAAAGGAACGAACACCGCCTCAAAATAGGGCGGCCCCACCGAAAGTTTGCCCATGCCCAGCGCATCCATGAACAGCGGATACAGGGTGCCGATGAACACCGACGCGGAAGCGACCGACAGCAGCACGTTATTCGACAGCAGCATCGATTCACGGGAAACTATATCGAACTTTCCACCCAGCCCGATCTTGGGCGCACGCCAGGCGAACAACAGCAACGACGATCCGATCACGATCACCAGGAAGGCAAGAATGAACACACCGCGCTTCGGATCGGTCGCAAACGAGTGCACCGATGTCAATACACCGGAACGCACCAGGAAGGTACCGAGCAGACTGAGGGAAAATGCAGCTATCGCCAGCAGCACCGTCCAGCTCTTGAATGCGCCGCGCTTTTCCGTAACGGCCAGCGAATGGATCAGCGCCGTGCCCACCAGCCATGGCATGAATGAGGCGTTTTCAACCGGATCCCAGAACCACCAGCCGCCCCAGCCGAGTTCATAGTATGCCCACCAGCTGCCCAGCATGACGCCGCAAGTCAGGAACACCCAGGCCACGGTGGTCCAGGGGCGCGACCAGCGCGCCCAGGTGGCATCCAGTTTGCCGCCCAGCAGTGCGGCAATGGCAAACGCAAACGCGACCGAGAACCCCACATAGCCCATGTACAGCATCGGCGGATGGATCACCAGACCGGGATCTTGCAGCAACGGATTCAACTCCTGTCCATCGGCCGCAGCAGGCAGCAGGCGATCGAACGGATTCGAAGTGAACAGCATGAACAACAGGAAACCTACCGCGATCAATCCCATCACGCCCAACACGCGCGCGACCATCTCGTCCGGCAGATGTTTGCTGAACGTTGCAACCGCTACGGCCCAAACTGACAACATGGTTACCCACAACAGCAGCGAACCTTCGTGCCCGCCCCAGATCGCGGCAAAGCGGTAATGCAAAGGCAATTGCGAATTGGAATGTTCCGCCACATACAGCACAGAGAAATCATTGTGCAGAAAGGAATAGGCAAGCGCGGCAAACGCCAGCACAATAAACACGAATTGCCCGACTGCCAGCGGACGCGCCAGACTCATCAAGACCGCGTTGTTGCGCGCGGCGCCCAATATCGGCAACACGCCCAGGGATATCGCCAGGAACAATGCGATGATTAAGGAAAAATGGCCAAGTTCTGGAATCATGTCAAACTCCTCAGGTAATTATTTAGCGACAGGAACAGGTGTGTTGGTTGGCATGGCGACTTTTTCCGCCGCATTTGCCGCCCCGGCTTTTGTTAGCGCATCTGCCGCTTCCATTGCCTTGGCTTTTTTCAGTGCATCGGCCGCTTCCGGCGGCATGTAATTTTCATCGTGTTTGGCAAGCACTTCTTGTGCAACCATCACGCCGCCGGTTCCCATCTTGCCTTCTGCCACCACACCTTTACCTTCTTGAAACAGGTCAGGAAGGATGCCTTTATACACGACCGGAATTTCCTTATACATATCTGTAATCACGAAATTTGTCGTCAACCCGTCTCCCTCGCGCTTTACGCTGCCATCTTTGACCAGACCGCCGATGCGGAAGCTGCGATCCTTCGGAACCTTGTTATCAAACACCTGGGTCGGCGTGAAGTACAGATTGACGTTGCCCCTCAGCGCATAGAGCACCAAACCGACTGCCAATCCCACTCCGGCAAGGGCGACAGCGATGAACACGAATCTTTTATGGCGCGGTTTCATTTATTCTTCATCTCCTGCATCACGCATCAGGTGAACCTGTTGCAAAGTTATTTTCCTTTTACGAACAACCATCACAATCTCAATCGCAAAAATAAGCAATGCAACGGCGTACGATCCGAACCAAACATAGGTGAGAGGGTTCTCACGCATCCAGATATCCAAACTCATAGTTTCACCTCCGGCAATTCGCTGATCCAGTCGGTCTTTCGCTCACGCTCGAGAATGATACTGCGCACACGCGCCAAAACGACCGCAATGGCATATAGCCAGCAGGCAAGCGTCATGGCGAGCAAGGTATGCTGCATCGTAATTTGCATGCTGGTACCGCTGAATTTGATGGTTGAGCCCTGATGCAGGGTATTCCACCATTTCACCGAAAAATAAATGATCGGCACGTTTACCGAACCCACGATGGCCAGCAATGCCGCAGCGCGGTCGGCACGGCGCGGTTCATCTATGGAGGCGTGCAGCGCGATGAAACCCAGATAAAGGAACAGCAGGATGAGTTGGGAGGTCATGCGTGCATCCCATATCCACCAGGTACCCCACATCGGTTTGCCCCACAGTGCGCCGGTCCATAATGAAATCAGGGTGAATAGTGCCCCGGTCGGAGCGATCGCGCTGGCCATCATGGCCGACAAGCGGGTATTGAAGATCAACCCCAATGCCGCGTAGCCTGCCATGATCAGGTAAAAGAACATGGACAGAATGGAGGTTGGCACATGGATGAACATGATGCGATAGAACTCGCCTTGCTGTGCGTCGACAGGAGCGACAAAAAATCCCATGTACAAACCAATCGCAAACAGGATCACGGCAGGGATTGCGAACCACGGAATCATCTTTCCGGCCAGGCCGTAAAATGTAGTGGGTGAGGAATACTTGAACCAGTTAATTGCCAAATCATCACTCCATCGAAATACGCAACGCCTGCGCTGTCACCCACGGCGTGAACACCAGAGCCAATACCAGCAATGCCCCCAGCAAGGACAAATGGGACGCAATACTTAGCCCGCTTGATACCGCTTCGACTGCTCCGGTGCCGAATATCAGCACCGGAATACACAGCGGCAACACCAACAGTGACAACAGCACACCGCCGCCGCGCAAACCCAAGGTCAGCGCAGCGCCGATTGCACCCACCATACTGAGTATCGGTGTTCCCAACAACAGGCTGACAATCAACACGCCTAATGCCCGAACTGACATATCGAATTGCAAACCCAGCACCGGAGCCATCAGCACCAGTGGCAAACCCGATGACATCCAGTGCGCCGCCATCTTGCCCAGCACCAGCATGGACAATGACTGCGGCGCCAGCATCATCTGTTCCAGCGTGCCATCCAGATAGTCGGCTGAGAATAATCGTCCCAGCGACAGCATCGAAGCCAGCAACGCCGCCACCCACAACACGCCCGCCGCCATCTTGCGCAACATATCCATTTCCGGGCCTACACCCATTGGAAACAAACTGACCACCATCACGAAAAAAATCAGCGTGGTAAGCACATCTGCACGGCGACGCATCGCCAATACCAGATCGCGCCGTATCACCAACACCAGCAAACCGAGCATGGTGGATTTCTTCATGACAACGACAAAGTGCGCATTTCCATTCCGGCCACATGCAACGGCTGATGGGTGGTAAAAATCACCATCCCCTGTTGAGCCAAATGCTCTGCAATCAATTCCTGTATCAACGCCACAGCTCCGACATCGAGCGCGCTCAAAGGTTCGTCGAGTATCCACAATTTGGCATCGCTGACCAGCAAACGGGCCAGCGCAACACGCCGCCGCTGGCCTTGCGAAAGCACTTTGGTTGGCAGCATTTCCCGGCCGCGCAAGCCCATACGCCGCAAAGCGGTCACCGCCTCTTTTTCTTCGAGTTCAATCCCCGAAAGTCCTGCCGAAATGCGCAGGTTTTCCAGCGCGCTCAACTCATCCTTGATTGCATTCAAATGCCCGAGGTACAGTATTTCGTCATGGTAATCCTCGCCCAACTCCCGGATTCTCTCTCCGCGCCAGACAATTTCACCTTCATCCGGCATCAGAAAGCCGCACAAGGTACGCAACAGACTGGTTTTTCCGCTGCCGTTAACGCCCTGTACTTGCATGATCTGCCCGAGATGCAGATGAAAATTCAACCCGGAAAACAAACGATGGTCGCCTCGACTACAAGCAAGATTACTGACTTCCAGCATGAAGGGGAAACCTGAAATTCGACAGCATAGGATTATATACGAATGCGTCTGACGGTGACAGAGCCAAAAATACCGGCACCGCATGCCAAGACCCTACGGCTGCAAGTGCCAATCTATTCATGCAGTTTCACAACCAGCCTGCGTTTAACCAACCGCACAGATGCATCAGTACAGTTGTGCACTGCATGACCGGCAACGATGCAGAAATGTCGGCGTTTTCTTGGGAACAATCTGACCAGCTTTATCAATCGCGGCATAATTAGCTTTGTCCGCCGGCTCAACGCCGGCTTTGCGCATGATCGAAGCATAATCCGGATTACACCCGCAAATAAAAACGCCACTCGAAAGTGGCGTTTTTATTTGCTAACGAAGCAAAATCAGGGCTGAGCCGGGGCCGTCTCAGGCAAATTCACCTTGATTGACGCATGCTGGCTGGCATCAGCCAAATATGCACGAAACATTTCCTCGCCGGTCAGTTGCCGCAATTGCTGCGCGTATCTGGCGCGTTTCGCATCATCGATTGCATCTCCTTCTTTGACAGCATCTATACGAACCAGCATGTAACCGCTTTGCGCCAATTCCATACCGATATACTGGGGAAATTTGTCTGCGTTTGCCTGGAATATTTTCCGCACCAAACCCATATCCAGAGAACCATGTTTCGCAAGAGTAACGGTCTGTGCGGTACCCCAGCTTAATTTCAAATTGTTTCCGCCCTGAAGTTTTTCAAGCAACGAATTACCCTGCTTGACAGCCAGCTCCTGCGCCTGCTGGCTCAACAATGTTTGACGGATCTGTTCTTGCACTTCGTTCAAGGGACGCAATGCAGCCGGCTTGTATTCCAGAATACGCGCAGCAACCAAAGTATTCGGCAGCACCTCAATCGCGGCTGTGTTGCGCTTGTTCTTCACGACCTCGTCGTTAAAAATCGCCTGCAACATTTTAGCTGTCCAGGGTTCACCGGCAGCAGCCCCTTTTACCAGCCATCCACTCTGTTCCACTTTCGCGCCAACCAACTCGGCTGCAGGCTTCAATGTATCGCTTTGCTCATAAACAGTATTGCTGAATTTCTCGGCCAACTCGGCGAACATATCGTCGGCCTTTTGCTGGCGGAGTTTATTCACAATACCTTGACGCGCCTCATCAAACGACAAAACCCTGGATGGTTTGATTGCCAGCAGCTTGATGATGTGAAAACCGAAATCCGACTTGACTAGCCCGCTGATCTCACCCACCTTCAAATCAAAGGCTGCAGCATCAAACGGCTTGACCATCGCACCGCGGCCAAAATAGCCTAGATCGCCGCCATTCGCCGCAGAGCCGGGGTCTTGCGAATATTTCCTGGCTAAATCCGCAAACCTGGCAGGATTTTGCCTGACTTGCTGCAGCAACTGCTCCGCTTTGGCCTTGGCCATATCCTGCTCTGCTTGCGGCGCGGATCCTTTCACGGCAATCAGGATATGAGCAGCACGGCGTTCCTCCGGCGTGCCAAATTCATTGAGATGTTCTTCATAATATTTGCGCGCATCCTCATTGCTTACCTTGACCTTCACAAGCAAATCATCTGCTGAAAATTTCACGTACTCCACTTTTGCCTGCTCACGAGCCTGGAACTCACTTGAATTCTGGTCATAATAATTTTTCACCGCGGCATCATCCACTTTTGCCTGTGACATAAGCGACTGGAATGATATGGGTGAAACACTCACCACCCGTTGCTGTTCGTTCAAGCGAATAATCTTGTCCACGACGCTGTTTGCGGCAAATCCATTCTGCACATAAGCATCCTGCATTTGCTGCCCGAGCAAATCATCATGCATGCTCGCTTCAAATGTCAGTGGCGACAGATTCTGATTTGCCAGCACGGATTCGTAACGTTTTTTGTCGAATTTTCCATCAACCTGAAAAGCCTCGATGCCGGCAATCGCCTGCGCCACTTGCTCATCCGGCACGGTTAGTCCCGCCTTTTTGGCACGTTCGACCAGCAAATGCTGTGAAACCAGATTATCCAGAACCGCACGCTTCATCTGGGGATTTTCAAACATGGACGCGTCAAAGTTTGCACCCAGCTGCTGACGCATCCTGTCTTGCTGCCGGTTAAGTGCATTGTCAAATTCTTTTTGAGTGATTTTTGTGCCATTCACCGTAGCAACCACGTCTGCCGAGTTCCCGGACTTGTCATATGAGCTCACTCCCCATAATGCGAACGGCAAAATAATGAGTGCCAGAATTATCTGTACCAGCCTTTTATTTTCATGCACAAAATCAAACATAGCGATGCCATCCAACTATTGATTTAAAGGAAACAGATGTAAAAAAGGCGAACTTGCGTTCGCCTCAATTTGGCGGAGTGGACGGGACTCGAACCCGCGACCCCCGGCGTGACAGGCCGGTATTCTAACCAACTGAACTACCACTCCAAAACTTTTGTGGTGGGTGCTGACGGGGTCGAACCGCCGACATTCGCCTTGTAAGGGCGACGCTCTACCAACTGAGCTAAGCACCCTGCAAAGTCGATTAGTTTACAGCATCTTTCAGGCCCTTACCAGCACTAAACTTCGGAACCTTTGCTGCTTTGATCTTGATCGTCGCACCGGTGCGAGGATTGCGGCCATTGCGTGCAGCACGCTTGCCAACTTTAAATGTACCAAAACCAACCAAGCTGACCGTATCGCCCTTCTTCAGCGCTTTCTTGATTGTGTCTACAGTCGCATCCAACGCGCGGGCAGCTGCTGCCTTAGAGAGATCAGCGGATTTTGCAATTGCATCAACCAAATCAGATTTATTCACGTAAGTCCCCTTTGCGAATGATTAATAGAACAGGAAAATCCCTGCGAAGCCTTTATATCAAGGCTTCGCGGCTCTGGTCAAGAGATTACTATAATAATTTTCATCTTGCATTACCTTACCCGTGCTGATAGGAATTTCCAGCTCAATGCTTGGTGATGACAGATGAAGCCGTCCCCGCCGCATCACCCGCCAAGGCAGTAACAGCAACCTTTTCAGCCACTTCCGCAAGCGGCTCGGGTTTACGCTCGAGGGCCATTTCCAACACCTGATCTATCCACTTGACCGGATGAATATCCAGTTTGTTTTTGATGTTGTCGGGAATCTCCGCAAGATCCTTGGTGTTTTCTTCCGGTATCAGCACCACTTTAATACCCCCGCGTTGCGCCGCCAGCAGTTTTTCCTTCAAGCCGCCGATAGGCAACACTTCACCGCGCAAGGTGATTTCACCGGTCATGGCAACATCCGCACGCACCGGGATCCCTGTCAGTGCCGAGACCATCGCTGTACACATACCGACCCCCGCACTCGGTCCGTCTTTCGGGATCGCGCCTTCAGGCAAGTGGATATGCAAATCCGTCTTGTGATAAAACTCTTCGTCTATACCCAGTCTCTTGGCGCGGCTGCGCACCACACTCAGCGCGGCCTGGATGGACTCCTGCATTACATCGCCCAACTTGCCGGTGGTGGTGGTCTTGCCTTTGCCCGGCAACACGGCTGCTTCAATGGTGAGCAATTCTCCGCCAACTTCCGTCCATGCCAAACCGGTCACCTGCCCGACCTGGTTATTCTTCTCAGCAACGCCGTATGAATAGCGACGCACACCAAGATATTTGTCGAGATTGCGCGAATTGACGGTCACCCTGGTATCGCGATCTTTTAACAAAAGTGCCTTTACAACCTTGCGGCAAATTTTGGAGATTTCCCGCTCCAGGCCGCGCACCCCGGCTTCACGCACGTAGTAGCGCACGATATCGCGCAATGCGCTTTCTGAAATGTTGATTTCCTCGGGTTTCAGGCCGTTGTTCTTGACCACTTTTGGAACCAGATAGCGTGTGGCAATATTGATCTTCTCATCTTCCATGTAACTGGAAACATGGATGATCTCCATACGATCCAGCAGCGCATCGGGGATATTCAGCGTATTCGCCGTTGCCACAAACATTACTTCGGACAGGTCATATTCGACCTCGACATAATGGTCGACAAACGTGCTGTTCTGTTCGGGATCAAGCACTTCCAGCAACGCGGAAGACGGGTCGCCGCGCATATCCATACCCATCTTGTCCACTTCGTCCAGCAGGAACAGCGGGTTCTTCACCGCGACTTTGCTCATGTTCTGCAAAATCTTGCCCGGCATGGAACCGATATAAGTGCGGCGATGACCGCGAATCTCGGATTCATCGCGCACCCCGCCCAGTGACATGCGCACGAATTTGCGATTGGTGGCACGCGCTATTGACTGACCCAGCGAGGTCTTGCCCACGCCGGGGGGGCCCACCAAACAAAGAATGGGGGCCTTCATTTTGTCCATGCGTTGCTGCACGGCCAGATATTCGAGTATGCGTTCTTTTACCTTGTCCAGGCCATAGTGATCCTCTTCCAGCACCACTTCGGCCTTTTTCAGATCGGCGCTGATCTTGGTCTTCTTTTTCCACGGAAGACCCATCAGCACATCAATATAGTTGCGCACCACGGTGGCTTCCGCCGACATCGGCGACATCAGGCGCAGTTTCTTCAGTTCCGATTCTGCCTTGTTGCGTGCCTCTTTGGGCATGTGCGCGGCTTTGATCTTCTTTTCCAGCTCATCGAAGTCGGTACCCTCTTCGCCGTCTCCGAGTTCTTTCTGGATCGCCTTGACCTGCTCGTTCAAATAATATTCGCGCTGGCTCTTTTCCATCTGGCGTCTGACACGCCCGCGGATGCGCTTCTCGACCTGGAGAATGTCAATCTCGCCTTCCAGCAGCCCCAGCAAATGTTCCAGGCGCTTGCGCACACCGAAGATTTCAAGCACTTCCTGCTTTTGCTCCAGTTTGAGCGGCAGATGGGCGGCAATGGTATCGGCCAGACGACCGGCATCATCAATGCCGGCCAGCGATGTCAGGATTTCCGGTGGAATTTTTTTGTTGAGTTTGACGTACTGGTCGAACTGGGCAATCAGCACACGACGCATCGCTTCGGACTCGCTGTCTGTGCCGTCCTCTGCAACAACGATCTGCACCTCGGCATCGAAATGCGATTTGGCGTCATATACGCGCAGCACGTTGGCGCGTTGTGTCCCCTCAACCAGCACCTTCACGGTGCCGTCGGGCAATTTCAACATTTGCAGGATGTTGGCCATACTGCCGATGGCATAGAGATCGTCCGTGCCCGGATCATCCTTGGTCGCGGATTTCTGCGCCACCAGCGCGATACTCTTCCCAGCCTCCATCGCCGTCTCCAGCGCCTTGATGGACTTGGAGCGCCCGACGAATAGTGGAATCACCATATGCGGGAACACCACAACATCGCGCAACGGCAGCAACGGGTACAAGTTGCTTGCAATAGTGTTGGTAGTGCTTGGGATATCTTGTTCTAACATGGCAATAACCTTTTAGTTGGATTGAAGGTTAGATGGGGATAGCTGAAAATAATTCAAGCTGCCCCATCGAGACAAGATACTAAAGAGCGGGCGGCTGGCAAAAATTAAGCCGCCATATGGGTATCCGCATAAATGATGATGGGCTTAATTTCCCCTGATGCACCTTCATCCAGCACCACCTTGCTGACATTATCCATCGAGGGCAGATCGAACATCACATCCAGCAACGCATGTTCGAGTATCGAGCGCAATCCGCGCGCGCCCGCCTTGCGCGCCAGGGCCTTGCGGGCAATTGCCAGCAATACCCCCTCGTGGAACTCCAAATCGACATCCTCCATCGCGAACAGTTTCTGGTATTGCTTGGTCAGTGCGTTCTTCGGTTCAGTCAGGATTTGTACCAGCGCGGTTTCGTCCAATTCTTCCAGGGTGGCAATCACCGGCAAGCGTCCGACAAATTCCGGAATCAGGCCGAACTTGATCAAATCTTCCGGCTCCACTTCGCGCAAAGTTTCTCCCGTCTTGCGCTGATCCTTGCTGGCGATGGTCGCACTGAAGCCGATGCCCGCCTTAGCGGAACGGCTGCGAATGACTTTTTCCAGGCCATCGAATGCCCCGCCGCAAATAAACAGGATGTTGGTGGTATCCACCTGCAGGAATTCCGTGTTCGGGTGCTTGCGCCCGCCCTGCGGCGGAATCGAGGCTTTGGTGCCCTCGATCAGCTTGAGCAATGCCTGTTGTACGCCCTCACCGGACACATCTCGCGTAATCGAAGGGTTGTCGGATTTGCGCGAAATCTTGTCGATTTCATCCACGTACACAATACCCCGCTGTGCCCTTTCCACGTCGTAGTCGCAGGCCTGCAACAATTTCTGAATGATGTTTTCCACATCCTCGCCGACATAACCGGCCTCAGTCAGCGTGGTTGCATCGGCCATCACGAACGGCACATCCAGCAAACGTGCCAGCGTTTGTGCCAGCAAAGTCTTGCCGGAACCGGTCGGCCCAACCAGCAATATATTGCTTTTGGACAGCTCCACGCCGTCCTTGTCGCTGCCCCTGAGACGCTTGTAGTGGTTGTACACCGCCACTGACAAAATCTTCTTGGCCTGCTCCTGGCCGATCACATACTCATCCAATGTCGCGCAGATATCCTTGGGGACCGGCAAGTCGGACTTGCCCGTTTTGGCCCGATCATTCTGGATCTCCTCGCGCATGATGTCGTTGCACAATGTGATGCATTCATCGCACACAAACACCGAAGGGCCCGCAATCAACTTGCGCACTTCATGCTGACTCTTGCCGCAGAACGAGCAGTAAAGCAATTTATCGCCTGATTTTATATCGTCAGCCATCGCAATCAACCTTCCATCGAATTATCAGCAAACATAAAATATGTTAAACGCGCTTTTCCAAAACCTGGTCTACCAAACCATATTTAACCGCATCCGCCGCACTCAAAAAGTTGTCGCGATCGGTATCGCGCTCTATCGTCTCTACCGATTGCCCGGTGTGTTGAGCCAACATCTGGTTAAGCCTCTGCTTCAGATACAAAATTTCGCGCGCGTGAATCTCGACATCGGATGCCTGCCCGCGGAAACCACCCATCGGCTGATGGATCATCACGCGCGAATTGGGCAGGCAGAAACGCTTGCCCTTCTCGCCAGCTGCCAGAAGGAAAGAGCCCATGCTGGCGGCTTGGCCGATGCACAGCGTGCTGATATTCGGCTTGATGAATTGCATGGTGTCATAGATCGCCATTCCTGCGGTCACCGAACCACCCGGCGAATTGATGTAAAAATGTATGTCCTTGTCCGGATTTTCCGATTCCAGAAACAACATCTGCGCCACGATCAGATTCGCGGTGTGATCGTTGACCTCCCCGACCAGAAACACCACACGCTCCTTGAGCAGGCGGGAATAAATATCGTATGCCCTTTCACCGCGCCCGCTGGTCTCCACGACCATGGGGATCAAACCGATATTCTGCGGCTCCTGATAGTCCGACATGCCGAAATTTTGTGATTTTTGAGAATGCATCATTGTCAGGTATTCCCCATCAGTTCGTTGAATTCTGCCTTCTTGTCGGTGGTCTTGGCCTGAGCCATCGCCCAGTTCACCACGTTTTCTTCCAGCACCAGATTTTCGACTTCCATCATGCGCTTGGGTTCAGCCGCATACCAGCGGATAACCTGCTCAGCCTCGTCAAAGCTCTGTGCATAATCCTCAATCATGGCCTTGACCTGTTCAGGCTTGGCCTTCAGGCCATGCTTCTGCACCAGATCGGCAAGAATCAGCCCCAGTTTAACGCGCTTCTCGGCACGTTCCTTGAACAATTCCGGGTACAACGGCATACCCTTGATGTTCATTCCGCGCGACTCCATATCCTTCATGGTTTGCTCCATCAGGGCTTGCATTTCCCATTCCAGCAAAACCCTGGGCACTTCAAATTCGGTGACTTTCAGCAGCGCATCCATCGCCGCATCCTTGTTGCGCACACCCAAACGACGGGCAACCTCGCGAGTCAGGTTATTGCGGATCTCACCTTCCAGCTTGCCCACATCACCGTCAGCGATACCGACAGACTTGACGAATTCGGCATCGATCTCAGGCAGGTGTGGCGCCTCCACCGCATGCAAAGTAACCGTGAAATTCACCTGTTTCCCGGCAACATCCTTGCCATGATATCCCTCGGGGAAAGTCATATCAAAGGATTTGGTCTCCCCCGCTTTCATGCCGGTGATGGCCGCCTCGAAATCGGCCAGCATGTTGCCCGCACCCAGCACCACCGGGACATCCTTGCCTTCGCCGCCCTGAAATACTTGGCCGTCAAGCTTGCCGACAAAATCGATGATCACCCGATCTTCTGCCTGGGCAGCCCGATCGACTTTATCAAAAGTGGTGCGTTGTTTGCGCAAGGTCGCAATAGTGTTATTCACGTCAGCCTGTGTCAGTTCATAAACCAGGCGCTCTATCGATACACCCGACAAATCGCCGATCACCACTTCCGGATACACCTCGAAAGTCGCGCTATATTCGATCTGTTCGGCATTCTGATCCTTGGTCTTGACTTCAAATTGGGGTGATCCTGCCACTTTCAAGTTATTGATTTTTGATGCTTCGGAAAACGAACGTTGCAAGGCATCGTTCAAGGCATCTTGCCAGGCTTGTGCACCGTAGTATTGCTCGACGATTTTCGTGGGCACTTTACCGGGACGGAAACCGGCAATCTTGACGGTGCGGCCGATGTTTTTCAGGCGGTTGGAAACTTCGCCGCGAATAGCTTGCTGGGGGATGGCTGCATTCAGACGACGCTCTAACGCGCTTACAGTTTCTACGCTGGACATTCAGTATTTCCTTGAAATTAAGTTGATTGGTGACTGGTGCGAAAGGAGAGACTCGAACTCTCACGCCTTGCGGCGCTGGAACCTAAATCCAGTGCGTCTACCAATTCCGCCACTTTCGCGCTGTTTTCTTCCAGCTTTGGGGCGGATTATATCACTAACCCGCCGGTTTTATTTCGACCACCGAACGCCCGTGCAGCTTGCCTTGCAGCATCAATGGGAAAACCTGCGGCAGCTCCGGGAAAGGGACGGTATGCGCCACCCGGGCCAAGCGTCCGGAATGCAAATCTGTTGCCAAGCGATGCCACATTTGGCTGCGCACCGGCATCGCCGTGGCGGCCGAGTCGATGCCGATCAGGCGCACCCCGCGCAGGATGAAAGGCAGCACGGTGGTGTGCAACTCGACACCACCCGCATTGCCGAAACTGGCTATCACGCCGTTCTGCTGCATCGTGCGCGTCAGCCAGGCCAGTGTCTCCCCGCCCACCGAATCCAGCGCACCAGCCCACTGCGCTTTCTCCATCGGGCGGGTACCCATTACCAGATCCTTGCGCGACAAGATTTCTGCCGCACCCAGCGATTTCAGATATTCGTGTTCAGTATCTTTGCCGGTCAGCGCGACCACGTGATAGCCCAGTTGCGCCAGCATAACGATAGCCAGACTCGCCACCCCGCCGGTCGCGCCGGTCACGATCACCTTGCCATTTCCGGGGCGCAATTCGTTTTGTTCGAGACGATGTATGGATAGCGCCGCGGTGAATCCCGCCGTACCCAAAGCCATCGCATCGAACAGCGTCAATCCCGGAGGCAAGGGCACCACCCAGTCGGCCGGGACACGCACATATTCGGCGTATCCGCCGTCATGCGCCACGCCCATGTCATAACCGGTCACCAGAACCTCGTCACCAGCCTTGAAGCGCGCATCGGATGAACTCGCCACCACCCCCGAGACATCGATACCGCCCACACAGGGAAAGCGGCGGATGACTTTGCCCGCGCCGGTGGCGGCAAGCGCATCCTTGTAATTGACGCTGGAGTAATGCGCCTGGATGACGACCTCGCCGGGGTCGAGATCGTCCAGCGTCAGCTCGACGAAACGACCTTGCGATTTGCCGTCTTGTTCAAAGATTCTATAAGCGGAAATTTTTTTCATAGTGGTTGTTGTTTGCAATTTATATATAGCCAGTCAAAAAATCAAAATCAACTTCGCCGGGGGTAGCCCGGCAGCTAGTCACTTTTTCTTGCTTCGCCAAAGAAAAAGTAACCAAAAAGAAGGCGACCCCGGTTTGCCGCCCCTGCGGGGTACCCTCGATCAGCCACAAGCAAGCGGGGCTGCACAACTCGACCTGGCGGGGCGCACACCCCGCGCCCCACTGCGGGACTCGAACAGTGCTCGCCTAAACCTCCGCTTCCTTGCGGCTGATCGAGGCGGCGCACAGGGGAGGAAAAGCGAAAACCTAAAACCCTAAAATCGTAGGGTGGGCACGTTGTGCCCACCCTACCGGGTTAAGTCGCAATTTATTTCTTGTCACTGAATACCCAACGAACAATAAAAACTAAAGCTGCAATGCTTAACGGAATGATTAGAAGATTGGCAAAAAACTCATTGCCTCTCCATTGTTCAAGATCGTACCCAAGCAGTTGATGGTCATCATAAGATCTATAGCTTACATATACAGTCCATACGAGAATGAAAGCAATAATCCCCTTGGCAATCCTTGATAGCGATTGTATTTTTTGTAGCATAAGTGCGAATTTATCTTTGATTGATATCGACTTGCTGATCTTCGAAGCGGGCTGATAGAGGTTATCGAATACAGAACTCAAGTGTAACGGGAGTAGTTTGGCTCCCAACTTATTTCGGGAATGATATTGGCGTAATGCGTCTCGAATACTCGCCACATTGGCTTCAGTCAACTTATGACTGCAATTGAAATACTTTGACATGACCGACCAATCATTCTTAGTTGCAGCAGATACATTATCTTGCATCGATAGAAGTGCCAGTTTTTTTACACGAAACAGACCATCTTCAACATTCGCATCTATATCAGCTCTAGCTAAATCGCTAATGGCCGTCAATGTCTCAAAATCTTTAACTGCTTTATTTGCTTTCTTTAACTTCTCGTATTCTTCAATTATTTCGGGTGAGCAGTTCGGGTTGTCCGCGATTAATCGACGATAAACTTCTTCAAAGTGCTGGAATGAGTCCTTGTTGAGATCGGTATCTGGCCCTACCGTAATTGTCATCTTTTCTTTGTCGTATGTCATGAATGCCTCCACCGCAATATTCGATAGACTTCAGAGCTAACGTTTAACTTAGGCTACTTGTCCGAAGAACACACGTGCGACGACGAGAACAGCCGCGAAGAACATTGTGATGTAGGTGACGAGAGTTGAAACACGCGCGCCCCCAAGCATTTTTCTAGACTCAGCAACCACTACGAGTTCATCAACAAGAAAGTGTGGCATGTGGAGACCTTTGTACACGCGTGGGTCAGCGAGTGCGGAACCAGATCCTTCTCCAGTACCGCGAACCAAGAGCCGCTCGCAAGCTTCGACAACATCGGCAGCAAGCTGGCGCTGAAGGAGCTGCCATCCGACAAATACAAATGCTGCGATGAAAATCAATACAGAAAACAGAACCTTCAGTGCCTTCAGATTACTCAAAGAATTGGGGTCTGCATATAGGAGTGCCGCAACGCCAGCGAGGTAAAGAGCACTAGCCGCATATGCCATTTGCTCCTTGTGCTGATGATACTGACCATAAAAGTCTCGGTGATTGATTAGCAATTCATCTTGACCCATGATGTTCCTCCGGTTGATAGACTTCAATGTAGCGAAATTGAATTAAATTGTTTTGCCTATCTACTTCAGTATGGTGGGCAACTTGTTGCCCACCGGATTTTTGCTTTTTGCTTTTCGCTTTTCATCCCCTGAGCGCCGCCTCGATCAGCCGCAAGGAAGCGGAGGTTTAGGCGAGCACTGTTCGAGTCCCGCAGTGGGGCGCGGGGTGTGCGCCCCGCCAGGTCGAGTTGCGCAGCCCCGCTTGCTTGCGGCTGATCGAGGGAACCGCGCAGCGGCGGCAAACCGGGGTCGCCTTCTTTTTGGTTACTTTTTCTTTGGCGAAGCAAGAAAAAGTGACTAGCTGTCGGGCTACCCCCGACGGTTTTGACTTTCGTCATTCACCCTTCGATACCTCAGGGCGAACGGATCCTACTTACAAATCCAGCAACACCCTCCCCGGATACTCCAGCGCCTCCTTGATCGTAGCCAGGAACAGCACCGCATCGCGTCCGTCGATGATGCGGTGATCGTAGGACAGCGCGAGATAGTTCATCGGGCGGATCACCACCGATCCGTTCTCGGCGACCGGACGATCTTTCGTCGCGTGGATGCCGAGGATGGCGGCTTGCGGCGGGTTGATGATGGGGGTCGAGAGCATCGAGCCGAACACGCCGCCGTTGGTGATCGAGAACGTGCCGCCGGTGAGCTCCTCCATCGTCAGCTTGCCATCCTTGGCGCGCGCGGCGAAATCGCCGATCTGTTTCTCGATGTCTGCGAAAGACAATTTATCCGCGTCGCGGATGATGGGCACGACCAGGCCGCGCTCGCTGCCTATCGCCATGCCGATATCGAAGTAACCGTGGTAGATGATATCGGTGCCATCCACCGAGGCGTTGACGATGGGGAATTTCTGCAACGCCAGCACCGCCGCCTTGACGAAGAACGAGGAGAAGCCGAGCTTGACGCCGTGCTTCTTCTCGAACGCATCCTTGTAGCGGTTGCGCAGATCAATCACCGGCTGCATGTTGACCTCGTTGAAGGTGGTCAGGATCGCGGCGTTCTGTTGCGATTGCAGCAGGCGCTCGGCAATGCGCTGGCGGATGCGCGTCATCGCCACGCGCTGTTCGGGACGATTGCCTGACGGAGCGATGGCAGGCACGGCCTGCGGCACACGGTTAACAGGCACTTCCACCTGGGAAACCTGCTGCATCGCATTCAGCACATCCTCTTTGGTGACGCGCCCGCTGCGGCCGCTGCCTTGCAAGTGACTGGCATCGACCTCATGTTCGCGCGCCAGTTTGCGCACCGAAGGAGGCACGGCAGCTCCGGCCGCCGCTTGCGCCGCGGCTTTAACCGGCTTGGCAGCCGCAGCAGTGTCGATCTGCGCGATCACTTCATTGCTGCCCACCTTCTCTCCATCGCCCTTGATGATTTTGATCAGCACGCCACTTTGTGGCGCCGGTAATTCCAGGACCACCTTGTCGGTCTCGACGTCGATCAGGTTTTCGTCTTCCTTCACAGCCTCTCCGACTTTTTTATGCCAGGTAAGCAAGGTCGCTTCGGAGACCGATTCAGACAGTTGCGGTACTTTGACTTCAATGATGCTCATGGGGTGCTCCTGGTTTGTTCTTGACATCAAGATCGGGACGGAAAGCTGCATCCATCACCGCTTTTTGCTGTTCGTTGTGCGTAGACAGATAGCCTGCGGCAGGCGAAGCAGAAGAGGGACGCAGCGCGTAATCGAGACGCATCCCTTTGCGCATGTGCCGGAGCAGATAGTGCTGGATGCGATGCCAGGCACCTTGATTGCCCGGTTCTTCCTGGCACCAGACGACCTCGGTCGCATTCGGATACCCGTTGATCTGCGCGGCAAATTCGTCATGCGGAAAAGGATAGAGCTGCTCGATCCTGATGATGGCCATGGTGTCGATGCCGCGTTCCCGTCTGGACTTGACCAGGTCGTAATAAACCTTGCCGCTGCAGGCGATGATGCGTTTCACCCTGGCATTGTCCATCTGGTCGGTTTCGGGAATGACCGGCATGAAAGAACCGTCAGTGAAATCACTCAGGGGCGAGCTCGCATCCTTGCTGCGCAGCAGACTCTTGGGGGTGAATACAATCAGCGGTTTGCGATATGGCCGCAGCATCTGGCGGCGCAACAGGTGGAATATCTGCGCGGCATTGGAAGGAATGCACACCTGGATATTGTAGTCGGCACACAGTTGCAGATAACGCTCGATACGGCCCGAAGAGTGTTCCGGGCCCTGGCCCTCATAACCATGAGGCAACAGCATCGTGAGGCCGCATAACCTGCCCCACTTGGCTTCACCCGATGCAATGAATTGGTCGATGACCACTTGCGCGCCATTGGCAAAGTCGCCGAACTGCGCTTCCCACAGCACCAGCGAATCCGGCTCGGCAGTGGCATAACCGTATTCAAAACCCAGCACCGCCTCTTCGGACAGGATGGAATCGATAACCGCAAAATCGGCCTGGTCAGGTGCGATGTTTTGCAACGGAATATAAGCATCCGTGTCCCAATGTTCACGGTTCTGGTCGTGCAGCACCGCGTGCCGATGGAAGAACGTGCCGCGGCCGCAGTCTTCCCCCGACAGGCGAACCGGATAGCCCTCCGCTACCAGGCTCGCGTAGGCAAGGTTTTCCGCCATACCCCAATCCAGCCCCAGTTCGCCCTTGCCCATCGCGATGCGGTCGGCAATGATCTTTTCCACGCGCGGGTGCAACTTGAAATTCTCCGGAACAGCCACCAGACGCTGTGCCAGACTCTGCAGGCGAGCTAGCGGCAGGCTGGTCTTGGCAGGTGTCTTCCACGTGATGTTGCCGAGGTACTTCGACCAGTTCACCGCATATTCCTGTTTGAACCCGGTCAACACCAGCTGGATCGGATTGTTACCCTCATTCATGGCCTGGCGGTAACTGGCGACCATCGCATCGGGTCCGTCTGCGGCAAGCACTCCCTGCTCCACCAAACGTTGGCCGTACAAGGCGCGGGTACCCGGATGCCGGTTGACCTTGCGGTACATCAGCGGCTGGGTGACCAGTGGCTCGTCTTGCTCGTTGTGCCCCAGCTTGCGGAAACACACCATATCCACCACCACATCACGGCCAAATTGCATGCGGAAATCGACAGCGATCTCGGTGACCAGCAGCACAGCCTCGGGATCATCCGCGTTCACATGGAAGATCGGCGCCTCGATCATCTTCGCCACGTCGGTGCAATACAACGAGGAACGTATATCGCGCACATCGGAAGTGGTAAAGCCGATCTGGTTATTCACCACGATATGCACTGTCCCGCCGGTGCCATAGCCCCGGGTTTGCGAGAGATTCAGGGTTTCCTGGTTCACCCCCTGCCCGGCAAGGGCGGCATCGCCATGTATCAGGATGGGTAATACCTGCTTTCCCGTGTGGTCGTTGCGCCGATGCTGGCGCGCCCGCACAGAACCTTCCACCACCGGATTGACGATCTCCAGATGCGAGGGATTGAACGCGAGCGTGAGGTGCATCGGGCCGCCCGGGGTAGCGATATCGGATGAAAAACCCTGGTGGTATTTCACATCGCCTGATGCGAGATGCTCAAGATGGATACCCTCGAATTCGGCAAACAGATCTTTTGGCAATTTGCCCAGCGTATTCACCAGCACGTTGAGGCGGCCACGGTGCGCCATGCCGATCACCGACTCTTTCACCCCCTGCTCACCGGCTCTTTGCAGCAGATGATCCAGCAAGGGGATCAGCGTGTCGCCGCCTTCCAGCGAAAAACGCTTTTGCCCGACATATTTGTTATGCAGATAGCGTTCCAGCCCTTCTGCCGCAGTCAGCCGTTCGAGCACGCGTTTCCTGGCTTCAGCGGAGTAATGGGGTTCTCCGGCAGGACCTTCCAGACGGGCTTGTATCCAGCGTTTCTGCGGTACGTCGCTGATGTACATGTACTCCGAGCCGATACTGCTGCAATAGATGCGGCGCAAACGCCGCAATATTTCGCGCAAGGTCATGCGTGCACCACCCACCAGCGAGCCGGTGAAGAACGTGGTGTCCATATCGCCTTCGTCCAGATCGTAATAGGACAGATTCAGTTCCACCACTTCCGGTTTGGGGTGCCGCTGCAACGGATCGAGTTCGGCAACGCGCACGCCGAGAAAGCGGTGGGCATTGATGAGTTGCAGCACCGATGCCTGCTTTCGCGTCGTGTCGGCATGTACCGGAGTCTCCGCCTGGCGTTTGCCGAGCTCAAGAAAACCCCGTTGAATCGGGCCATGCGCCACATCGTGTGCGCCACCCGGCACGGGCTGCAGCGCATCGAAATAGCTGCGCCACTCCCTGGACACACTATCCGGATCGATGAGGTATTGCTCGTACAACTCCTCGACGAAGGGCGCGTTGGATCCGAACAGCAGCGAGCTGTTCTGCATCCACTGCATGAAATTGACCGGTTTGTTCAACGCTTCTCCATGGGAATGTAGTCGCGCTTCACGGCGCCTCTGTACAGCTGGCGCGGGCGACCGATCTTTTGTTCGGAATCCCCCACCATCTCGTTCCACTGCGATACCCAGCCTATGGTGCGGGCCAGCGCAAAGATCACCGTGAACATGTTCTTCGGAATACCCAGTGCGCGCAGCACGATCCCGGAATAGAAATCCACGTTCGGATACAGTTTGCGCTCGATGAAGTATGGGTCGTTCAACGCGACACGCTCCAGCTCCATTGCCAGTTCGAACAGCTTGTCATTCTCGAGCTTGAGTTCCTTGAGTACTTCGTAACAGGTCCTGCGCATCACGCTGGCGCGCGGGTCCATGTTCTTGTAGACACGGTGGCCAAAACCCATCAGGCGGTATTTTTTGTCCTTTACGCCCTGCACATACTCCTTCACGCGCGATATATCGCCGATTTCTTCCAGCATGTTAAGCGCAGCTTCGTTTGCGCCGCCGTGTGCCGGGCCCCACAGCGCGGCTATGCCTGAAGCGACACAGGCAAAAGGATTGGCCCCGCTTGAACCGGCCAGGCGCACCGTCGCGGTGGAAGCATTCTGCTCATGGTCGGCGTGCAGAATGAAGATGCGTTCCAGTGCACGCACCAGAACCGGGTTCTGCACATAATCCTCCGACGGAACGCCGAACATCATGTACATGAAATTCTCCACATAGCTGAAACTGTTCTTCGGGTACATGAACGGTTCGCCGGTGTTGTACTTGTAGGCCATCGCGGCGATGGTCGGGACTTTGGCGATCAGGCGCATCGCCGATATTTCGCGATGATCGGGGTTATTGATGTCCAGCGAATCGTGGTAGAACGCCGACAGCGCCCCCACCACGCCCACCATCACCGCCATCGGATGCGCGTCGCGGCGAAAGCCGCTGTAGAACCGGTTCAACTGGTCGTGCACCATGGTGTGCTTGGTGACCTTCTGCTTGAAAGCCGCCTTTTGTTGCGCGTTCGGCAATTCCCCGAACTTGAGCAGATAGCACACCTCGATGAAATCAGACTGCTCGGCAAGCTGTTCGATGGGATAACCGCGGTAATACAGCAACCCTGCATCACCGTCGATGAAGGTGATCGCCGACGTGCAACTGGCTGTGGCTGTGAATGACGGATCATAGGTAAATACACCCAACTTGTTGATGCCGCGCACATCAACCACATCCGGCCCCAGGGTGCCGGAAAGGATGGGAAATTCGATGCTGCGCCCGTCATCCAGTGTCAATGTTGCGATACGTTGCTTGTTCTCCATCGGTATTCCTCCATTGTAAGCGTGCCTTCAGGCCGCCCTGATCATTTCCAGCAACGCCTGATGATTTTCCTGCGTTGCTTCCTGCCTGCCGGCAATCATATCCCAGAGCGGATTGTCGGGCGTATCCAGCAATTCCTCGAACGCTTGTTGCCCGGCCTCGTCGAGCTGCGCATAATGCTTGTCGATGAAACGGGCCAGAACGATATCCAACTCCAGCAACCCGCGCCTGCTCCGCCAGCGTATCCGCTCCAGGTTTTTCATACCATGCGCTTGACCATCATATCCTTGATTTTCCCGATGGCCTCGGTCGGATTCAATTCTTTGGGACACACGTCCACGCAATTCATGATGGTGTGGCAGCGGAACAAGCGGTACGGGTCTTCCAGATCATCGAGACGCTCGCTGGTGGCCTGGTCGCGCGTGTCGGCGATGAAGCGATACGCCTGCAACAGGCCGGCCGGGCCGACAAACTTGTCGGGATTCCACCAGAACGACGGGCAGGCCGTGGTGCAGCAGCCGCACAGGATGCACTCATAAAGGCCGTTCAGATGCGCGCGTTGATCCGGTGATTGCAGCCGCTCGGTCTCGGGAGGGGGATCGTTGTTGATCAGGTAGGGCTTGACCGAATGGTATTGCTTGAAGAACTGCGTCATGTCCACGATCAGATCGCGGATCACAGGCAAGCCGGGCAAAGGCCGCAATTCCACCGGTTCCTTGAGCGACGACAGCGGCGTGATGCATGCCAGCCCGTTGCGCCCGTTGATGTTCATCGCATCCGACCCGCATACTCCCTCGCGGCAAGATTTGCGCAATGACAGGCTGTCATCCTGCTCCTTGATCATCAACAGCGCGTCGAGCAGCATTTTCCCCTGGGTGCTGTCATCATGCCTGATGTCCAGTTCGTAGTCCTGCATATACGGCGCAGTGTCCGTATCCGGGTTGTAACGATAGATTTTAAATTTCATTGCTACTCCTAAGCTTGTAGCCGGTAGCTCGTAGCTGGTAGCAAAACCGGGTTGGCTAACCGCTACAGGCTACCAGCGACCTGCTCATCAATAAACCCGCGCCTTGAGCGGGAACGACTCCACGGTAAGCGGTTTCAGCCGCACCGGCTTGTAATCGAGCCGGTGCCCGTCGCGGAAGTACAGGCTGTGCTTGAGCCAGTTCACATCATCGCGCTGCTGGTAGTCATCGCGCGCATGGGCGCCGCGGCTTTCCTGGCGCGCCTGTGCCGCGATCATGGTCGCCTGTGCGACCTCGATCAGGTTATCCAGTTCCAGCGCCTCGATGCGCGCGGTATTGAAGACTTTGCTCTTGTCCTGGATTTCGGTATTCGCGACACGCCCGGCGATCTGCTTGATCTGCTCCACACCCTCGGCCAGCAAACCCGGGAAGCGGAACACCCCGCAATGTTTCTGCATGGTCCTGCGCATCGCATCGCCCACCTCGGGTACACGCTCGCCGTTCTTCTGGTTTTCCAGGCGCGCCAGTCGCGCCAGCGGACGTTCGACAGCATCGGCAGGCAAAGGTTTGGGATGCGGATTGTTCTTCAGGTCCTCGATGATCTGCCTGCCCGCTTCGCGTCCAAACACCATCAAATCCAGCAGGGAGTTGCAGCCCAGGCGGTTCGCGCCGTGCACCGACACGCAGGCGCATTCCCCGACCGCATACAGCCCGTGCACCGCTTCATCGGGGCCGGTCTTGTAGGGTGCCACGACTTGCCCGTGGAAATTGGTGGGTATGCCACCCATCATGTAATGGGCGGTGGGCACTACCGGGATCGGCGCCTTGGCCGGATCGACGTGGGCAAATTTCAGCGCAATCTCGCGGATGCCGGGCAAACGCTGCCTGATCACATCATCGCCGAGATGGTCCAGTTTGAGCATGACGTGATCGCCGTGCTTGCCGCAGCCGCGCCCTTCGTTGATCTCTATGGTCATCGCGCGCGATACCACGTCGCGACTGGCCAGATCCTTCGCGTTCGGCGCGTATTTCTCCATGAAGCGCTCGCCGTCCTTGTTGACCAGATAACCGCCCTCGCCGCGCACCCCTTCGGTGATCAGCACCCCCGCGCCATACACGCCGGTGGGATGGAACTGGAAGAACTCCATGTCCTCAAGCGGAATCCCCGCACGCGCCGCCATGCCCAGTCCGTCACCGGTATTGATGTAGGCGTTGGTGCTGGAATGGAAAATGCGCCCCGCACCGCCGGTCGCGAGCAAAGTGGCGCGCGCCTGGAAGATCATCGTCTCGCCGGTTTCGATCTCCATCGCGGTCACGCCGAGCACATCGCCGTCTTCGTTGCGGATCAGATCAAGCGCCATCCATTCGATGAAAAAATGTGTGTTGGCTTTCACGTTCTGCTGGTACAGAGTGTGCAGCATCGCGTGTCCGGTGCGGTCGGCCGCCGCGCAGGCGCGATCCACCGGAGTCTTGCCATATTCCTGCATGTGACCGCCGAAGGGACGCTGATAGATCTTGCCGGCATCGGTGCGGTCGAACGGCATGCCGAAATGTTCCAGTTCGTATACCACTTCAGGCGCGGCGCGGCACATGAACTCGATCGCGTCCTGGTCGCCGAGGTAGTCCGAGCCCTTCACCGTGTCATACATGTGCCAGTGCCAGTTGTCCTCCTTGATATTGCCCAGCGAAGCGGCGATGCCGCCCTGTGCCGCAACGGTATGCGAACGGGTCGGGAACACCTTGGACAAAACCGCCACCTTCAGCCCGGCATGCGCCAGTTGCAAGGCCGCGCGCATCCCGGAACCGCCAGCGCCGACAACCACCACATCGAAAGTTCTTTTTGCGACTGCCATTACATTCCCCACAAAATTTCTACCGACCATATCGCATACAACAGCAACGCCAGTATCACCAGCACATGAATGACAAAACGCACACCGGCCGGCTTGACATAATCCATCACGATGTCGCGTATGCCTACCCACGCGTGATAGAACAGGCTCAACATGAACAACATGGTAAACGTTCGTACCACCTGGCTGGAGAACAGTGCAGTCCAAACGTCATAATCCAGATGGGGTTGCATCAGCAGATAAGCAAATATTGATACACAGTACACTGCGATCAGCACCGCAGTGATGCGCTGCATCAGCCAATCGCGCAGCCCGTAGTGCGCACCGGTGACGACACGATTCACCATAATTTCACCCCCAACCAAACCGTCAGTGCCAAACTCACCACCATCACCACCTTGCTGCTGCTGCGTGCGTGGGCAAGATCCCGCACCAGATGCAAGTCGACTGCCAGATAACGCAACCCGGCGCAAAAGTGATGCAGGAACGCCCACAACAAAACCAGCAAAATCAGCTTGACCAGCGGTTGCGCAAGGATGGACATCAACTCGGTATAGGTTTCAATGGAGTTCAGGCTGTACTGCAGCATCAGCAACAGCAGCGGCAATGCAACGAACAGCAACAATCCGCTGATACGATGGAGTATCGAAACGATACCGGGTAGCGGCAATTTGATTTTATGCAGAGCGAGGTGTTTTGGACGTTTTTTATTCATTACAAATCTCTGGCATGCTTTATCGTCGAATAGCCGACATGCTACACCTTTGCAGGACGGGAGAAAAACAAAATGACCCGTGCATAATAATTTTATCAAGTATTGCTTGGCCATAAAGCGACCCGAACATCTTGAAACAGAAATAAATCCAACTTGCAAACAACGGGCGAGCATTTCAGCACCTGATCTGACCATATTGCGCAGAGGGTAATCAATAGATGCGTTCTTTACAGAAGCAAAACCGGTTGTTATGCTGACATCTATCAAACACTTGTTTGATTTCTGACAATCACGTAAGGAATGAATATGTTCAAATCACTCTTCGCCGCCTTAGCCATCTCAGTTGCACTGCCTGTATCCGCCTTTGCTGCCGACAGCTATACCATAGACTCTTATCACACCTTCCCGCATTTCAGTATCAACCATCTGGGCTTTTCGACCCTGCAAGGCCGGTTTGACCAGACCAGCGGTACGGTAACGCTGGATCGTGCCGCAAAAACCGGTACGGTAAACATCAGCATTGAGACTGGCTCGGTCAGCACCGGCTATGTGAAGCGCGACGAACATTTAAAATCCCCGGATTTTTTCAACGCGGCGGAATTTCCTGCAATCACTTACAAGTCCACTGCGGTGCATTTCAAGGGCGATACCCCTTCCAGCGTGGACGGCAATCTGACCATCATGGGTGTCACCAAGCCGGTCACATTGACTATCGATGCATTCAACTGCGGCACGAACCCGATGAACAAAAAAGATGAGTGCGGTGCCGGTGCCAGCGCCCAGATCAAGCGCTCCGACTTCGGCGTCAAATACGGGTTGCCTGTCATAGGCGATGACGTGAAACTGGTTTTTGAAATCGAAGCCATCAAAAACTGATTCGGCGTTGTAACGAAAAAAGGCAGCCCATTCAGGCTGCCTTTTTATTTTCCGGCCAGATATGATCCAGGGATGGTTCAAACCGTTTTATCGCTCAGCGGATTTGTTTACCATCCCGACTCGCGCTCCGGTGTCGCCGTGATCTTGTGTACGCTCAGGTCGGTGCCGTTGAATTCTTCCTCGGCACTCAGGCGTATGCCGACCAGTTTTTTCAACACACCATAGACCACCAGGCCACCGGCAAAAGCGATAGTCACACCGAGTGCCGTGCCGCACAGTTGCGACAAGAAGCTCACACCGCCCCTGCCACCCATCGCCTTGAGGCCGAATATCCCCGCCGCTATCCCGCCCCACGCGCCGCACAAGCCATGCAGCGGCCACACGCCGAGCACATCGTCGATCTTCCAGCGGTTCTGCGTCAGCGTGAACATTCCCACAAACAATGCCCCGGCCACGCCACCGACAAACAAGGCCCCGATCGGGTGCATCAGATCCGAACCCGCGCATATCGCCACCAACCCGGCCAACGGGCCGTTATGCACGAAGCCGGGGTCGTTCTTGCCCATCCACAGAGCAGTCAGCGTACCGCCGACCATGGCCATCAGCGAATTCACGGCGACCAGCCCGCTGATGTTATTGATCGTTTGCGCCGACATCACGTTGAAACCGAACCACCCGACCGTGAGTATCCAAGCGCCCAGGGCGAGGAACGGAATACTGGAGGGCGGATGTGCCGAGATGCGCCCCTCCTTGTTGTAGCGACCGCGCCGCGCGCCGAGCAATAGCACTGCGGCCAACCCTATCCAGCCGCCCACCGCATGCACCACGACCGAACCGGCAAAATCATGGAACTCCGCGCCGAATGTGGCATGCAGCCAGGCTTGAATACCGTAATGATGATTCCACGCGATGCCTTCAAAGAACGGATAGACGAATCCGACCAGCATGAAGGTCGCTGCCATTTGCGGCTGGAACTTGGCACGCTCGGCTATTCCCCCGGAAACGATGGCCGGAATCGCGGCGGCAAAAGTCAGCAGGAAGAAGAATTTAACCAGCTCGTAGCCGCTCTTTTGCGCAAGCTGTTCCGCACCAATGAAGAAGTTTGTGCCGTAAGCAATCGCATAGCCGATAAAAAAATATGCCAGCGTGGACATCGCGAAGTCGGTCAGAATTTTGACCAGCGCATTGACCTGATTTTTCTTGCGCACCGTACCCAGCTCCAGGAATGCAAAGCCGGCGTGCATCGCCAGGACCATGATGGCGCCCAGCAAAATGAACAACGTATCATTATTGATAGTTAAATTTTCCACACTTCTCCCCTTAGCGCATACCGCGTACGGCACGCATTTTGTTTTTCATTTGATTGATATCACGCCCCTTGCGGAGGGCGCTAATCTTGCCAGCTGTTGAGGTATTTTTCCAGCCAGAACAAACCCACGATGGTCTTGCTTTCGTTGATCTTGCCCAGACGTATCCACTCTATCGCCTCCGGCAAGGATAATTCGAATACCTCCAGAAACTCTCCGTCATCCAGTTGGCTGCCCTGATGGGCCAATCCGCGCGCCAGGAAATATTCCATGCGCTCGTCGGCATAACCGATGCACGGCCATGCCGTGGTCAGGTGTATCCATTCGCTCGCCACATACCCGGTTTCTTCCAGCAACTCGCGTTTGGCGCAGAGCAGAATATCTTCGCCATGATCGATCTTTCCTGCGGGCAGCTCGATGAACTCGCGCTGCAGCGGGTAGCGGTATTGCCTCTCCATCACCAGATTGCCGTTGTCCAGCATTGCCAGCACCGCTACCGCGCCGGGATGGGTGATGTATTCGCGGCTGCTGACCGCACCATCCGGCAGGCGCACCCTGTCCTTGAGCACCCTGATGAAATCACCGTCATACATCAACTCGGAATCCAGTTGCGTCTCTGTCAGTTCCATTGCGATTCTCGTGTTAAACGGGCGCTCGTGCAGCTACCCTGTTTCATTCGCCGACTTGTCTGTCCCGCAATCAGCTCTTTTTCACCACCTGCATCGCGGTGGTGACCAGACGGCGCATTTTGCCACGTTTGGCGCAATTGTCCGGTACACAAATTAAAACTCCCGCATGAAGCGGGAGAAAATTGCAAGTTTATCCGGCAACGGATCCGCGCAGATGCAGGTGCACCAGGCAACGGTCTATCCATTGCGCGGTCAATTTTTCTTGTACCGAATTCTGCCGCAAACGCGCTTTCAATCCCGGGAAGTCAACGCGGTCCAGCGGCTGGTCCTGATTGAAGCAGGAAAACACGTAGGTAGTCTTGCCGGTGTCGGGATCGACATGCTTTTGCAGGCATTGTGCGCAGATCTCTTTCATCATGCACTGCATCGGTGAATTGATCGAACCGATCGCAAAATGATGCGGCTTCAGATAAGGTTTCAGCACCGCATGACGCGCCGCGGCCACCGCCGCCATCATGCCGTCCGAGCCGATCGCGATGATGCGGTCGGTGTCGGCGAATGGAATCGGCTGGGTCCCGAGCCCGCCGCTCGCGTACGCCTGCATGGCAGCCACGATGTTGCCGACGAAGCTGTGGTCCTGGGGACGTGAAGGCGCAAAACCGGGTTGCTCGTCGCAGCACCAGATCACCACATCGGCGGCATTCTCGATCTCGGCAACCTTGTAACGGTCGATGGGTTTTTTGTAACCGGCAAAATAAAGCACTTTCGATCCGGCCGCGCGCAATGCCTGGCCTATCGAAAACAATACCGCATTGCCCAGTCCGCCGCCCACCAGCATCACGGTTTCATCTGCGGGTATCTCGGTAGGCGTGCCGGTCGGCCCCATCAGCACCACCGGCTCGCCGGGTTTGAGCATTGCGCACAGATCGGCCGAGCCGCCCATTTCCAGCACGATGGTCGAGATCAATCCGCGCTGCGGATCGACCCAGGCTCCGGTCAACGCCAGGCCTTCCATCGCCAGACGGGTCGCGTCGATCTCCAGCGCATGGGCCTCGTAATTTTGCAGCCGGTAAAATTGCCCCGGTTTGAAACTCCGCGCGGCCAGCGGCGCCCTGATGACAACCTCGACGATATTCGGCGTCAGGCGTATGACTTCGTGGATGGTGGCGCGCAAGGATTGGTTGATCTCCACCAGGAATTCCGCATCGGATAATTTTGATGCCGGCTGCACCCGTTCCAGCACCGCACTGACGGACGGATAACCCTGCAATGCGCCACCCATCGCCTTGACCACATTGCCGAAGAAGGAGGGATGCAGGTCGCCGAAAAAACTGATGAAGCGGCCATCCGCGTGTTTGGCCAACAGCACTTGCGCTATTCTCGGCTTGGGGTTTGCCGCCTCGGGCCGTACCGGAACGCCGTCTTCGTCGCAAGCCTGGAAATAGCGGCCATCGAGTTCGAAATGGGCCGGGTCTTCGCGAGCCAGCACGGTGTTCGGCTGAGTGCCAGCGGCGACCAGAACCGTGCGGGCCGCAACTTTGATCTCTGCGCCCGAGCTCCAGATGCCTTCCGCACTGCGCTGCTGGATCGACATTCCAATAGCAGATACGGCACCGAATTCATCGACCTCGACACGCGTCGGGTTCAGTCCCTCGGCGAAACGTATCCCTTCTTCGAGGGCTTTTTCGACTTCTTCATGGTTCAGCGTATACGAGGGGCTGTCGATCAGGCGCTTGCGGTAGGCGATCGTGACTCCGCCCCAGCTTTGCAGCAATTCTACGATATGCGGCTCCCGTGCGGCCGCGGCGGCATTGCTGCGCTCGGATTCAATGGCCAGAGCATGGGCAAGAAACTCATCGGCAACCTGGCGCTCCTCGGGCGTCCAGCGCTGGCGGACCGCTTCCTCGCCTTTCTCGGCAACCAGGATTTTGTAGCGATGCATGAATTTCTCCACCTGCACCGGATAATAAGCCAAAGATTCGGTGGCGGTGTCTATCGCGGTGAGGCCGCCGCCGATCACCACGACAGGCAGGCGGATCTGCAGATTGGCGATGGAGTTCTGTTTCGCCGCGCCGGTCAATTGCAGCGCCATCAGGAAATCCGAGGCGGTGCGCACGCCGCGCGCCAAGCCGTTGGGAATATCCAGCACGGTGGGGCGGCCGGCACCGTTGGCCAGCGCGATGTGGTCGAATCCGGAGGAAAATGCCGTGTCCACGGTCAGCGTTCCGCCGAAGCGCACGCCGCCAAACAACGCGAACTGGCTGCGCCGCTCCAGCACCAGGCGGATCAGCTTGAGGAAATTCTTGTCCCAGCGCACCGTGATACCGTATTCGGCGACACCGCCGAACCCGGCCAGCACGCGGTCATCGAGCGACTCATACAATTCGGCTATGTCATGAATAGGAAGAAATGCGGCACGTTCACCATTGGCAGCCACACCACCGATGTGCGGCGGCAGGGGTTCTATTTTCAAGCCATCGATGCCGACCACAGTATGACCGTCATTGATCAGATGATGGGCGAGCGTGAAACCGGCAGGTCCCATCCCGGCGATCAGCACACGACGGCCGGATGGCGCTTTCGGATAGGGCCGTCTCAAGTGCAGCGGATTCCAGCGCGTCAGCAGACTGTATATCTCGAAGCCCCAGGGCAGCTCAAGCACGTCCTTCAATGTGCGTGTCTCCGCCTGCGGAATGTCGACCGGCTGCTGCTTTTGATAGATGCACGACTTCATGCAATCGTTGCAAATGCGATGCCCGGTCGCCGCGACCATGGGATTGTCGACCGCGATGATCGCCAGCGCGCCCAGCGCATGGCCCTCGGTCTTGACCTTGTGGAACTCGGAGATCTTTTCCTCTAGCGGACAACCGGCCAACTTGACGCCGAAAATGTTTTTCTTGAACGCGGCAACACCGCCATCGGCGGGCGCTTTTTCCCTGAGTCCATGTGAGCAGGAATCCTTGCCCTGCTCGTGGCACCAGATACAGTAATTGGCCTGATCGAGCGCGCCGGCCAGATCGGTTCCGGCATCGGTCAGCGCAAAACCCTGACGCCGGCGCAAGGCATGGGCATCGCCGAGACGATAGGCGCTGATGCCGTCAATGCTGACAGTCGCCAGCGGAACCAGGTGTTCGAAATCAAGCTTGGCCGGCACCTTGAACAGGATGCCGCCGCGGTGACGTTCCCGTCCGGCCGGAGTTTGCACCGCCCAGGCTGCATAACGTGTGGCGAGTTGCAATTCGCCGGCGTGGGCCGTTTCATCCTCCAACCACAGACCAACCTGCCGGGCATAGGCAAGTTCGCTGAACGGCGTTCCGATACAGGCTGTCAACTCGGCTTCAAGCGCCGGGCCGTCGATGGTTGCGACTTCTTCTGGCTTTACCTTGGTCATTGCACGGCGCTGCACGAACATGCGTTTGCAACTATAGAGCGGCGCCAGCTCATGGTGGCGCCCGGCCAATGCCCGCACCTGCGTTTCGATGCCGAACAAACTCGCCAGAAAATCCTCGAGATGAGGTGCCAGCGCGATCAGCAGTTCCGATTGTGCCTTGCTGGAAAGGTCGGTGGCAGACAGCCGGGTGGCTTCAAGTTGCGCGCGCAATTCCGGGTCGCTTTCACCGAGAAATTCGAGAAAAACCGCATCGATGCGGAGCAGCCCGGCATGGTCATAAAGATCGTTGAATGCGAACCCATATGCCAAGCTTAGGTTCTGAAGATGTGCAGTGTCATGTTGAATAGTTTGCATAATTCTACAGTTATCGAATTTCCGGAATGTTGCCTGTTATTACCCTGTTTTTTATCATTTACGCTGAAAAAATGCCGTCCGGGTGAAATGATTCCAATGACGAAGTAACCACTGTCACGTCAGTTGTTTATTAAGATGGCAGCCCTCTGCAAAACCGTTTAAGCCTGTCCTTGTTGCGACCCAAACTTGTAGAAGCTGGAAGTATTTCCACCATCTTTCTTGGATTTATACATTGCCTGATCGGCATTCTGCATCAATTCGTCGGCGTCCTTGCCATCTTTAGGGTAGATACTGACCCCGATGCTGGCATGGACACGTATTTCATGTCCATCTATCTGCATGGCTCCATGGAAAAGTTCATGCAGCTTCCGTACCACAACCATGACCTGTTGTGGATCATCAATTGTGTCCAGTAAAATGACAAACTCGTCACCACCCAGACGAGCTACAGTATCCACTTCACGCACGGCTGCTTTCAACCGCTTTGCGAGGTTAACCAATACGCTGTCTCCAGCCGCGTGACCCAGCGTGTCATTGATCTCCTTGAAACGATCCAGATCGACAAACAGCACGGCAAGATGATTGCCGGTACGTCGCGAACTGACGATGGCGTGTCCCAGCCGGTCGAAGAACAACCTGCGGTTGGGCAGGCCAGTCAACGTGTCGTGCTGTGCCTGATGATCACGCGCCTTGCGCTTCTCATTCAGTTCGGACAAATGCGCCACGATTTGCGTCTGCATATCGTGGAAGCTGCGCGACAGCAGGCCGAGTTCATCGTTACGGGTAAGCGGCAGCGTGCTGATGGCATGCTCTTTGGAGAAATGTTTCATCGCGCTGACAATGGCATTCAGGGGGCCCGTCACGATGCGTGACACCAGCATGGAAAGAACCAGCGCAAGACCGCTGAAAGCAAGAATGATCTGAAAGGTATCCCAGCCTAGCTTGGTGGTCTCTCGCGTGATATTGTCCAACGGCTGAGACAAACCGAGAATCACGAAACGTTTGTCTATCGTATCGCCAAAAGGCAGGCGTACAAAGGCCGCGACTTGCCCATCCTGTATTTGCGAACCTTCATCGACATACGTGACGACATTGATGCCCTTGCCATGTAGCAAAGACAAAACAGGCTTGAAGGTATCCTGGATGAGGATGCGTTTACCGCGATCAAACCCGAAGGTTTTTTGGGGGTCCGGGTGTATCAGAAAATCGCCAGATTGGTTGCTGAGGTATAACTGATATGCGTTTGGCAGGTTGCCTTTTAACAGCTTGGCTAGTCCATTCAGATCGATATTGATTGCGATCAAACCGAGTCTTTTGCCATCTTGCGCAAAGACCGGGGTAGAAACCGTCACGGTTGGTTTATCCCTGCCCGAATGCGCCCCCTTTTCGTGGTTGATGGTGATATCCGACAAATAGATATCCCCGCGAGCAAGACGGAACGTACCGTTAACATATGGATATCCCGCGCGTTTCTGTAAATCCCCCCCTTGCACCCGTGTCAGTCTCTTGCCATTACGATCGACACGAACCAGTTCCCGCCCCCCCTGGCCAATGCCGATCAGACGAATCTGGAAATATTCCGGATGGGCTGACAGCATTGCAGCGAAAGTATCGGCCAGTATCTGTTTATCACGCTCGGCAGTCTGCCGGTCCGGTGAGATGAAAACGTTTCGGGACAGAGGAAGTGCCGCCAGCAATTGTGAATCTTCGGCAATCACATCGATGATGATCTTCATGTTCCGGCCCACTACCTGCGTTGCGGTCAGGAGGTCGCGTTCTGCGGCCCGAGTGAGCATATTTCGGCTGGACGTGAAAAAGTAAAAGCCAGTCAGGATAGTTGCCAGGATACCAAATGCGGCAAGCAACAAACCGAGCTTGAAGCCGATATTCGGTTTCACATAGTCAGAAAGTTTCATGGAGCTGGCATCTCTGCCTGGAGATGAGAGTAGATATTAGGAGGGATAGGCCGACTATCCTGCCGCACCAGATCGGGTGTTATTTCTGCGCTATACGCAGTGTGACCGGGCGCAAACGAAACTGGATGGGCAGTGGGCATTGGCAGGTAAGTCGAGTAAAGTGCATGACCGGAATTAACCGAAACGCATTATACATGCCGTTGCAGATAGCCAAGCCCCTAAAAAAGGGCGAGTCAGGCCATACCAACAGCCACATGACAAAATGCTGAATATCGTGCTATCAATCATTCACAATCAAGCCTGGTTCTTCACTGCGCTGTTTGGGAGTAGAATCATCTGCAACCTCTTCGCAACACGTCTTGATGGGAATTTCTCGCATGAATCGCAATAACTGTTTGATGGCGGCAATTTGTTTGATGCCACTGTTTGGCTGCGCGTCACTGCACAAGGGCGTTACGAATAAATCGGCACGTACCCGCGCACCATCGGTTGCTAACCCGGCTGTGCGCTCTGTAATGTCTGCTGACGGTCTGATCAAAGGTGAAATCGTCGGTACACCCGCTCCTGCCAGCAAATTCTCCAAGCTGCAAATCGGCATGACGCTGGACCAGGTTATAAACCTGATCGGGCCACCGAACAATTCCGACAGTCGTATAACAGGCAAACAGTACCAGCCATTTTATTTCGGTGGAGATACCCAACGCACCGAGGCCTATTATAAAGGCGAGGGACAGTTGACGTTTTCGAACACTCGACTGGACAGTGCTCCGGATACGCTGATTCGCATCTTGATCAATCCCAATGCAACCGGAAAGCATTGATAAGCTGATAGTGCAACACTCTAATGTTTACCTGTTTCGGGTTGACAGGCAGTGCTAAATAAAACTACATTCCCCACTCTGAATTCTTCATCTCATCCTCAACAATAATTGCTATTCGGGAGATCACATGTCCAACATCGAATCCGTACTGAATGAAATGCGCGTTTTCGAGCCTTCAGCCGAATTCGTTAACCAGGCCAACGTGTCCGGCATGCCGGCATACCAAGCCCTGTGCAAGGCTGCGGAACAGGATTACCCGGGGTTCTGGGCCAATCTGGCACGCGAAACTTTGCAATGGAAAAGGCCCTTCACCAAGTCCCTCGATGAAAGTAATGCGCCGTTTTTCAAATGGTTCGAAGACGGCGAGTTGAATATTTCTGACAACTGCCTCGACAAACATCTGGCCACCCAACCGGAAAAGACCGCGATCATTTTTGAATCGGACGATGGCAATGTCAGCAAAGTCAGTTACCGCGAGTTGCACGGGCGCGTCAGTCAATTCGCCAACGGCCTGAAATCACGCGGCATCAAAAAAGGTGACCGCGTCATCATCTATCTTCCGATGAGTATCGAAGCGGTAGTTGCAATGCAAGCCTGCGCCCGTATCGGCGCGATCCACTCGGTAGTATTCGGCGGTTTCTCTGCCCAGAGCCTGCATGAGCGCATCACCGATGCAAAAGCTTGCGCGGTCATTACCGCCGACGCGCAAATGCGCGGCGGAAAACTGATGCCTTTGAAACCCATCGTCGACGAAGCACTCTCCCTGGGCGGTTGCGAATCCGTGCACAGCGTTATCGTTTATCGCCGTGCGGGAAACAATGTCGAGTGGGACAATGATCTGGACATCTGGTGGCACGACCTGTTCAATTCCCAGCCCCCCCACTGCGAACCGGAATGGGTGGGCGCTGAACATCCGCTGTTCATCCTGTACACCTCCGGCTCCACCGGCAGGCCCAAGGGTGTGCAGCATTCCAGCGCCGGCTACCTGCTCGGTGCAATGCTGTCCATGAAATGGGTGTTCGACTACAAAGACAGTGACATTTTCTGGTGTACCGCCGACGTAGGCTGGGTCACCGGCCACAGCTATGTGACTTACGGTCCGCTGGCGATGGGCGCAACACAGGTAATGTTCGAAGGCATCCCGACCTACCCCGACGCCGGGCGTTTCTGGAAAATGATCCAGGACCACAGGGTCACCACTTTTTACACTGCCCCCACTGCCATCCGCTCACTGATCAAGCTGGGCGGCGAGTTGCCCAGGCAATATGATCTGTCCAGCCTGCGCCTGCTCGGCACGGTTGGCGAACCGATCAACCCTGAAGCGTGGATGTGGTACTACAACACTGTCGGACAGGCGCGCTGTCCTATCGTGGATACCTGGTGGCAAACCGAAACCGGCTGCCATATGATCGCACCGCTGCCCGGTGCAATGCCGACCAAACCGGGTTCATGCACCCTTCCCTTGCCGGGCATCATGGCCACCATCGTCAACGAAGCTGGCGACGAAGTGCACGACCAGCATGGCGGTTTTCTCGTCATCAAACGTCCATTTCCATCGCAAATCCGCACTATCTGGGGCGATCCGGAACGCTACAAAAAATCCTACTTCCCAGAAGAAATGCGCGGCTACTATTTAGCCGGTGATTCAGCCCACCGCGATGATGACGGATATTTCTGGATCATGGGGCGCATCGACGATGTGCTGAAGGTGTCCGGCCATCGCCTGGGCACGATGGAAATCGAGTCCGCCCTGGTCGCAAACCCCTTGGTGGCCGAAGCCGCCGTGGTGGGCAAACCGCATGACATCAAGGGCGAGGCTATCGTCGCCTATGTGGTACTCAAGGGCTCCCGTCCTGCTGATGCGGCTAAGGCCAGGGAAATCGCCGACGATCTGCGCAATTGGGTAAGCAAGACCATCGGCCCGATTGCCAAACCGGATGAAATCCGTTTCGGCGATAATCTGCCCAAGACCCGCTCCGGAAAAATAATGCGGCGCCTGCTCAGGGCCATTGCCAACGGTGAGGAGATCAGCCAGGATGTTTCGACATTGGAAAATCCGGCAATATTGGAACAGCTCAAAAACGCCATAAAATAAAGCTGCGGCCAACTTCATCATCCTTCCTTATCCGGCATGGGTTACGATGCAAAGGTAACCTGCCTTCGGCCATCGCTTGCTTTCAAGGCAGAGAGTCTGACGTCCCGGAAGCAGCAAGTCGGATTGACGATGCCGGAGGATACTGACTGAGCAAACTGGTCTATCGGTAACGCCGCGGAATTGGTCAAAGTGGAGGCTTGCTGTGAACGCAGGTCTCCTTTCCCTACCTTCCATCTCCTAACCTTCGCCTTTTGTCATCTTCCCGCTATTTTAGATTGACCTTTGTGCAGAAGTTAGAATAACATCGCATAGGGTTTACTTCAGGAAGGAAGCACGTGTTCTTGATTCGATTGATTTTTTCTGCACTTCTCTGCTTTTTCGCAGCAGCCACGCCGGTCTATGCTCACGCGGACGAACAACTTTTGGCCGGGCAGCCGGGGGAAAAGATCGCACTTAACAGTCCTGTAACAAGCTCTGCCACGGAGGATGCCGCTCCGCTATGGCTTCCGTCAGGCCGCGATATCAAAATTGAACTGATCCCCAATGCCGCTCCCTCGGCGCAGGATTTATGGCCGCGAATACGCGACGGTTTCGCGATGCGCGAACTCGATTCAAAGCTGGTCGCAAGACATGAAAAATGGTATGCCAACCATCCGGAATACTTTGCGCGCATGATAGACCGCGCCCGCTTATACCTGTACTACATCACCGAGGAAGTAGAACGGCGCGGCATGCCCAGTGAAATCGCGCTTTTGCCCATGGTCGAAAGCGCCTTCAATCCGGGTGCATATTCAAGCAGTCGCGCTTCCGGGATCTGGCAATTCATGCCGTCCACCGGCAAAAAATTCGGCATGCAACAGAACTGGTGGTATGACGGTCGCCGGGATGTGATCAGCGCGACCAATGGCGCGCTCGATTACCTGCAGAACCTTCACAACATGTTCGGCGATTGGCAGTTGGCTCTGGCTGCGTACAATTGCGGCGAAGGCGCGGTACTTAGAGCTCAGGCACACAATCGCAGGCATCACCTGCCAACCGACTACGCCCACCTGAGGTTGCTGAAGGAAACACGCAATTACGTGCCGAAGCTGCTGGCCATAAAACACATAATTGCCGATCCTGCGAGATTCGGCCTGGCATTGCAGGATATACCCAACAAGCCGTATTTTGCCGCCATTACCACCAAACAGCATATCGACGTAAAACTGGCTGCCCAGTTAGCCGGCATCTCGGAAGAGGAGTTTGCCGCGCTAAACCCCGCACACAATCGCCCGGTGATCTTGCAGGACAACAACGATTTTATTTTGTTGCCTATCGATAAAATTGAAACCTTCAGGACCAACCTGGAAAACTACGGCAAGCCTCTGGTTAGCTGGCAGTCATATCAACCCAGGAAGGGTGAGCGTCTTGACAAACTGGCACCGCGCTTCGGCTTGTCGTTGGCAAATCTGAAGTCGGTGAACGGTCTTTCACGGCACGGCAATATCAGTACCGGACAAACCCTTCTGGTGCCGCTGAACGGAGAAGAATCATCAACCGAATTCGAAGCCTTTAACATGCAACTCGCACCGCCCGACAGCCTGACCAGGGTCAGACACGTTGTGCGCAGGGGCGACACGATTGGCGGCTTGGCACGCCGTTATCACGTCAGCATTGCGAAGCTGAAACAATGGAACGGCCCGCTGAAAATCATCAGGATTGGGCAAACCCTGGTTATCTCGCAGGCAGGATCAAGCCGGCATTACAGCAGGCACAGAAAAACCAGGAATCGCTCGCGTGAAGTGGCACAAAGCGGCAACGAGTCTTCACAGGGAATCTACTACTAGGTTAGCTCGCGGCTAGGACTTTGCTGTGATGGAAATGATGTCACGGTATCCTTTCCACACCCGCCATACTCCCCACATCAAAGCCGCCATGCTGTGTCGACGAATCGCAACAAAAGCGATTGCGCCTGCAACCAGCAAAGGATGGTGACGCAAAAAACGCACTGCCGCCATCCCCTGGTCGGCCAGGGCCAACGGCGCATTCCACTCCGCCTCAATTTCAGCCATTTCCTCACGCTGCACGGCGATCCTTGCCAATAACTCACCGCGACGCTGCGCTAGCCCAAGCAATTTTTCGTTCATGACCCCAGTTATTCCCCTGGCTCCAGCTGTTCCCTGTCCTTGGCCAATTCGGCAAGACTGGCGGAAAATAATTTTGGTCTGGACTGCGCCTTGTTGCGCAATATCATCGCCATCAGCATAGCCAGCACAAAGAACAGGATACACAGCCCGCCCAGCACAGCGAGGCGGTGGTCATCCCAGAACAGCACGGAGATAAATACCGTTAGCAGCAGCACGCCCATGCCAAGACAAAACAATGCGAACAAAGATAAAAAGAACATCTGCGTCAGGCGCAGCCGTTCTTCCTGCAATTCATTCGCGAGCAGTTCCAGCCGCGTCGAAACGATGGCAATCAGCGTCGAAGCCAATCGCTTTACCGAATCCATCAACCCGGCACTCTGCCCAACCATGGCTTAACGGCCGCGGCCAATCAGCATGCCGACAATAACGCCCACGCTGGCACCAACACCGATGGCCGTCCACGGATTATCGTGCACGTACTCGTCAGTCGCCTTGGCGGCGAGCTTGGTCTTCTCAATCATTGCAAACTCGGCCTCATTGAGACGCGCCTTGGCGATAACCAGGTTTTCCTGGATACGCTCGCGTGCCGCAACAACTTTCTCTCCTGCCTGTCCGGCGGTTACACGCAACAACTCCTCGGCGTCAGCCACCACTGCACGAAAATCCTGGACAAGTTTCTCTTTGCCGGCTTCGCTTCCTGCTGCCAATTTTGTGCTCATGATCCACTCCTTATGAAATTAAAGTTAACGTGACCACACGGCTGAAATCCCCGTCTAACACTGGAGAACCTGAATCCTTTGTAAACCTAAAATACCCTGTCGTCAACCCGGGTTTTCTGAATATAAATAGCAATGCACGCTATGCGTTGGCGAATGACGGGTCACGGGCGGATAACTCATGCGGCATTGTTCCGAAGCATGCGCACAGCGCGGTGCAAAATGGCAACCCCGCGGCGGATTGGCCGGTGATGGCAAGTCCCCCTTCAGCCTGATGCGCTCCCTTTTTTCACCGTCTATGCGCGGTATGGCAGACAACAGCGCCTGGGTATAGGGATGCTTGGGTGCGCGCAACACTTCCGCCGAGGTGCCGCGCTCCACGATGCGCCCGAGATACATCACGCACACCTCATCGGCAAGATATTCGACCACGGCAAGATTGTGAGTGATGAACAAATAACTGAGTTCAAATTTTTGTTGCAACGACTTCAGCAAGTTCAGAATTTGCGCCTGCACAGATACATCCAGCGCGCTGGTCGGTTCATCGCAGATCAACAGCCGCGGCGAAACCGCAAGCGCGCGCGCGATGGCGATGCGTTGCCTCTGCCCGCCTGAAAATTCATGCGGATAACGCCATTTTGAATCGCGCGCCAGACCCACCTGATCGAGCAAAGCATCGATGTGTGCCTGGCGCGCCGCACTGTTGTTCTCGATATTGAGCGCGGTCATGCCTTCCTCGAGAATTTCGGCAACACGCATTTTCGGGTTCAGCGAGGCATAGGGATCCTGAAACACCATCTGCATCGAGGCGCGCTGTTCACGAGTACTGGTTCCAATCAACTCTTTCCCCGCAAATCGCACGCTGCCCGCAATGGGCGAGATCAACCGCAACAGCGCCTTGCCCAGCGTGGTCTTGCCGCAACCAGACTCGCCAACCAGCGCCAGGGTGCGTCCCTGTGGAATATCCAGCGACACACCATCCACCGCTTTCACCTGTCCGACCACACGCTGCAACAGGCCTTTGCGAATAGGGAAATGGACGCGCAAGTCGGAGACCTGCAAGAGCGGGTAGCCTGTGGCTGGTAGCTGGTAGCCAACCCCTTCTTGTTCGCTCTTATTTGCTTGGTTTTCGCTTTTAGCTACGGGCAACAAGCTACCAGCTACCAGCCCAGAATACAGATGACACCTCACTCCCTGCCCTTCACCGACCACTGTCCAATCGGGTGTCTTATCGTTGCACAACGACCAGGCCTGATCGCAACGGGCGGCAAAGCGGCAGCCCTGTATGACGCTGCCCAGCGGCGGTACGTTGCCCGGAATGGCTGCCAATGATCGATTGCGGCGTGTCGCGTCTGGAAGTGCGGCGAACAGTTTCTGCGTATAGGGATGCAGTGGATGGTCGAACAACCGGGCACGGCTGGCCTGCTCGACAATTTGTCCTGCATACATCACCCCGACCTGATGCGCCATTTCCGCCACCACACCTAGGTCATGCGTAATCAGCAACAGCGACATGCCGCTTGCAGTCTGGGTGTCCCGCAGCAGTTGCAGAACCTGTGCCTGTATCGTGACATCCAGCGCGGTGGTCGGCTCGTCCGCGATCAGCAATTTTGGCTGTCCGGCCAGCGCCATCGCGATCATCACGCGCTGCTTCATGCCGCCGGATAGCTGGAACGGATATTCCGCCGCGCGCCGCGAAGCATCCGGGATGCCGACCTGGTCCAGCAGTTCCACGCAGCGAATCCGCGCAACATTGCCCTGCATACCCTGATGCAACCCCAATACTTCGGCAATTTGCTGGCCAACTGTCATCACCGGATTCAAGCTCAACCCCGGCTCCTGAAAGATCATCGCCATCATGCCGCCGCGCAGGTCGCGCATCTCGCGCTCGCGCAGGTCGAACAGTGCGATGCCGTCCAGTTGTGCCGCACTGCCCGCATTTACCACCCCGTCGGGCAACAGCCGCAGCAGCGACAGCGCGGTCATGGATTTCCCGCAGCCGGATTCCCCGAGCAGCACAAATGTCTCGCCCGCCTTGATGCTGAAAGAAATGTCGTCCACGATGCGCGCGCCATTGCGCAACTGCGTGACCATGCCGGAGACACGAAGCAGGTCGCCTGTCATGCCGCCACCTCATCGTCGACAAACGAAATTTTGAATTCAGAGACTTCGGTGGCTGGCGGCATTGCCCGCAGTGTCAACTCCATAAGCGATTTATCGCTTAGTGGATTGCCTGACTTTGTTACCGACGCTGCGCGCACCGTGTTCATGCCGCAACCTCATCATCGAGTGCCAAGATATAAAATTCAGCGGTTTCGGTGGCCGGCGGCATTACCCGCACCGGCGCTGCGCGTACCGTGTTCATGCCGCCATCTCGCTGCGGTTCAGGCGCGGATCGAATGCATCGCGCACAGCATCGGCGAACAGATTCGCCGCCAGCACAAGTACCAGCATGAAACCGAAGGCCGAGGCCAGCGCCCACCACACCATGGGATCGCGCCCCATCTCCAGTCGCGCCGCGTTGATCATCGTGCCGAAGCTGATCATCGAGGGGTCTACACCCACACCGACGTAGGACAACACAGCCTCGGCCAGTACCAGCCCGCTGAAATCCATCACCAGCGAAATCAGCACGATGTGCATCACGTTCGGCATGATATGGCGCGCCAGGATACGGAACGAGGACACGCCGAAGGATTGTGCCGCCTGGATATATTCCATCTCGCGCAGCTTGAGGGTCTCGCCGCGCAACAATCGGCACAGCCCGGTCCAGCTGGTGACGCCGAGGATCAGGCACAGAAACACCAGCCGCAAATCCGCGCGTGACGCGGTGGTATCGAACCACTGCGGATGCGTATCGATGGTGACCTGCATCATCAGCACCGCCGCCGCAATCAGCAGCACGCTGGGTATGGAACTCAGCACGGTATAAACATACTGGATCACATCATCAACCCAGCCGCGCATATATCCCGCGGCGATGCCCAGCAACAAGGCCAGCGGCAGGGTGACCAGCGTGGTGACCGTGCCGATGATCAGTCCGGTGCGGATGCTCTTCAGCGACAGGTACAGCACGTCCTGCCCGACCTTGTCGGTGCCGAGCACGTGATAAGAAGTAGCAAGACTGGCGGTCATGCCGACCAGTACCGAGATGATGAGCGTGGCAACCAGCAAGGCGCGCAGCGGCCAGCCGCGTCGCGCAAGCCGGCTCTTGCCAGCCAGCACAATCAATAATCCCGCCATCAATCCCGTCAGCGCACCGGTCAATCCGCGCCTCAGTACATCACTATCACGTTGCCGCACATCCGTCAGATGGGCGCCGCCGTAACGCAGGCGGGGATAGTCACGCAGCACGTTCCCGCTTGCATCAATGATGCTTTCCTTGGCGTACAGCGTCACTGCCAGCGGCGCGGAATAGGTTTTCTCGGTTTGCGTGCGCAGCGGCGTAACCAGCTTGTCGAACACGCTCAGCACCTCCGGAGAGTACACCGTTTCCCCGTTATTTTTTTCCGGCAATGCGGCCCGGTAGTGCAGCGTATCCAGCAGCCCGACCAGAAAAAACAGCGACAGAACCAGCAATGAAACCATCGCTGCAGGATTCTGTGCCACGCGTCGCCATGGCAACAACAGATGCTCGCGCTGCCGCACATACCACGTGCTGGCGATGCCTGCCGCAATCAGCAGAAACACCAGCGCGTCGCTCCACAGGATGACCGGCATGAAACTCATGAGAGCCGCACCCGCGGGTCCACCATGGTGTAGGAAATATCGGTGAGGATCAGCCCGGCGATATACAGCAGCGAGCCGAGAAACACCATCGCGCGCACCACACTGAAATCCTGCGCATTGATCGCATCGATGGTGTAGCTGCCCAAGCCGGGAATGCCGAAGAACGACTCGGTGAGCAGGCTGCCCATGAACAGCAGCGGAATGACCACCACCACACCGGTCAGGATCGGGATCATCGCGTTCTTCAGCACGTGACGGAACAGCACCGCCAGCTCCGACAAGCCCTTGGCGCGGGCGGTGCGCACATAGTCCTTGCCGATTTCCTCAAGAAAGATGGTGCGGTACCAGCGGCTGCTGGAGCCGACGCTGCCGATCACGCCGATCACGATAGGCAACACCACGAACTTGAAACTGTCCAGCCCGCCCGCGTAGCCGGAGATCGGCACCAGATGCCACAACTTGCTCACCACGAACTGCCCGCCGATGATGTAGAACAGGCCGGACACCGACATCAGCAGCACGCACAAACCCACACCCGCCATGTCCAGCGCGGTGGCGCGAAACAGCGTCATCAGCAGCGCAAAGGTGATGTATACCACCAGGCCGACCAGAAAGGTCGGCAGCGCAATCGCCAGGCTCGGCCACATGCGCGTGGCGATCTCGCGACCGATGTTGCGACCGTCGTCCGAGTAACCGAAATCGAGCACGAACATGCTGGCGGACTTTTGCCAGAATATCGTGTCGGTGATTTTGTCGATGCCGGCGGCGGCGCTGTTCAGCATAAGCGGCTTGTCATAACCGTGCTGTTGTTTCCATTTTTCGATCGCATCGGGCGTGACGCGCTTGATGCCGAGCTGCATGCGCGCCATGTCGTCCGGGGTGTTCACCACGAAAAACAGCGCGAAGGTAAGCAGATTGACCCCGACAAGAATAGGCAGGGCATACAAAATACGGCGAATCAGGTAGGCGATCATTCAAGAAATGTGATTAAGTGATTTTTCAGGCGCAGCGCCATTGTTTCACATGACAAGCGCAAGGGCACCAGGCTTGTTTACAGGATTACATCGTGCATTATTCAGCACCCGCAAATACCTCAACCCGGTACAAAAATAGGCAGGATAAAATGCTGTACACATCTTGAAACAAATTGGTCATTTACTGCCACTTTTTTGCTTTGCAGCCACATTTTTTCCGGGCATTGAGCTATTATTCGTTCAGCGCGGGCAATAATCAGCCCCAAGCATACATTTTATTCGAAAGGTTCGACATGGATTCCAAAGTTCGCTTGCTTGTTTTATCGGTAATCATTGCTGTGGTCTTGTGGCTGCTGGGTGGGTTTGTGTTCGGTCATGCACTTGGAATTGTCTGCGTGTTTTTAAGTATCGCCATTGTCGGGTGGGCCGCAGGCAACCTGATGGACACGCCTCAACCTTCACAGGAAAACAAGTAACCATCCTCGCCGGCCGGACAACTCAACGCCACCGCAAGGTGGCGCGTTTTCTGGTGAAAGCAATGTGCGACAACCAACCTGTCGCCGGGCGAATTTCGAGCAGGGCCGGCAGGTCGGACTTCCCGCTTGCCACTTTTGATTACACATGAAGAATTGCTATCCATGAACAAGTTCCTGCCTTATCCATTCTTCATTCTTTTTTCCATATTGGCTTTCAATATCACCGCATTCTCGGTGTTGCTGCAAATGGATGTGCTGATATTCAACGCGACCATCTACAAGGTCATTGCCTGGCTGCTTACAGCGGGGGCATGGACCCTCGCTTACCGTTATCGCCACAGATAAATTCCGGCCAATCACCGCAAGCAGGCAAGCCAGCGCAGTGTCGGGCTGTTTGCCGGATACAAAACTTCGCCCCTGGATCAGACTCATTTCGCCTCCTCGCGCTGACGCAGCATGCGCCACAGCCAGATACCAAACAGCAGCACTGATGTTGCAGCCAGCCATAAAGGCCAGCGCACGGGCTGATTCCATTTGCGGCGCATCGCATCGCGCAGCTTCGTATCCACGCGCCAATATTTGATCTTGTTGTTTGCCATCACGTTCGCTTTGACGTTGCTCACCCAGCTATGCTGCAACACATAATCTTTCGGATGGTAGCCCCACAGCCAGGGTGAGTCACGGCGCAGGATTTCCAGCATGCGATCTATGATTGCCTGGCGCGCCGGACTGTTTTCCATGTTCTTCATCTGCTCGAACAATCTGTCATATTCCGGGTTGCTGTAATTCGCGGCGTTCTCGCCTCCCTTGCCCACCTTGGCCTGTGCGCTGGTCAGCAGGAACAGGAAGTTTTCCGGGTCGGGATAGTCGGCATTCCAGCCCCAGTAGAACATCTGCGTATCGCCCTTGCGTATCTTGTCCTGGAAGCGGTTGTAGTCGGTGCTGCGCGCCACCAGTTGCACGTTGATCTTGGCGAATTGCTTGCGCATCCAGTCGAGTCGCGCCTTGTCCCCTACCCCGCCCGATGTGGTGTCCAGATTGATCACCAGCGGCTGTCCGGTCTTCGCATCCACGCCGTTGGGATAACCGGCTTCGGCCAGCAGTTGTCGGGCCGTTTCGATAGGCTTGCGTTTCGGCGCACCATCCACCCAGTCGTATACATAGTGATTGATGCCCGCCTCGCCCGCGCGGTAGCCGAAGATCCCCGGCGGGATCGGCGACTGGGCCACGATGCCGCGCCCGTTGGCAAAGATCGAGATGAACTCCTCGAAATCCACTGCAATCGAAATCGCCTGCCGCAGCTTGCGCGCCCGTTCAGGATCGCACGATGAATCATTTCGTTTGCCCCCTGTGTCAATTCCACGTTCAGCTTGCTGAACAGTGGATTGCCTACCTCTGGTGCTCACGCCTGCGGGATAACCAGCGACTTTGCCGTCGTTCTTTGACGACTTATAACCAGCCACTTGGCCACCGTTCTTTGGTGGCTTAGTGGATTGGCTAGTAGCTTCACCAGTCGAATGGCTAGCAGTTTCATCAGAGGGTTGGGGAGAGGGAACACTCGTTGAGTTTGCGCAACTCCCACCCACCACCGGATCAAGCCAGTTGAATCCGGTATACATGGTCGAGGTCGCCACTGCAGTGGTCAGCTTGATGCCCTGCGCCTTCATCGCGTCGGTCACCGTTGCTTCACCGCCGACGTTCACCTGCACCGCCTGGTCGAAACTGTCCGAACTGATGCCCGAGGCGTCGTAATATCCCTGCAGGAACTTGTTCCAGTAAGGTATGGTTTCCTTTTCCAGCGTGAACACGATCTCGTCGATCAACGGCAAGCGCTTGCCCGCATCCCTGAGCAACCCGGCCGCCGCATCACCTGGTTCCCCTTCGGTCGGATAGGTCTCGCTGTCATAGTACGGATTGCGCTTCAGCACCATGCGCTGGTTGGGATTGTTCTCGGACAGGTAATACGGCCCGCTGCCCACCGGCCACCAATCCAGGGCCAGGTTGCGTTCGCGCATCCCCTGTTGCGCGTAGAACCGCTCGGCCTCGGGCGGCATAGGCGCGAAAAACGGCATCGCCAGCCAGTATTCGAACTGGGGGTACTTGCCGTGTATCTCGATACGATAGGTGCGTTCGTCGACCACCTGCACGCCCCGCAGCGGATACTTGTTCAGGTCGAGAAACGCACCGGGATGCCGCTTCACTGCCTGTTGCAGCGTCGCGGCGTATTCTTTCAAACCGACAATGTAATCGCTCATCACCCCGAAAATCGGCACATGCAACAGCGGATCGGCAAGGCGCTTGATCTGGTAGGCATAATCCGCCGCCGTGACGGTGCGTGTCCCGGTGTGCGGGAAGTCACTCAAGGCGTGTATGTCGCGCAAGTCAGCTGTCGAGAGATGGTCATACTCCGGCTTGCCCCGGGCATTCGGGTTTAATGCTTTCCGGGCAAACGCCGGATGCGGCTGGTAGCGCATGCCGGGTTTGATATGTATCTCGTAAACGCTGTAGGCAATTTCTTTTGCGGGTGCAGTGTCCGGCAGCGGACGGTGATGCCTGTCCAGATATCGCACTGTCGGCATCTGCGCCGCCGCCAGCGGCACCAGCTGATAAGGACGTTTCAGATAATGGTACTGCAACGGCGGCGCGTAAATCTGCGCCAGAAGATCATACTCGTTCGCGCTGTATGCCTGCGCCGGATCGAGATGTTTCGGGCGTTCGGTGAACGCGGAATAGAAAATGGACTTGCCCTGGTCCGATGCCGGATAGGGATTGTTCCACAATCCGCCACTGCAGGCGGAAAGCAGAACAACCAGCAGGGAAACCAGCAAGACTCTCATGGCGTCAAGTTTAGCGGAATCGCGCGAACTCGTCATGGCGGAGGTTGACACGGCCCGGACATTGAACAACACTGTAAGCAAATATTTTCGGCACCTCCCGGCAAACAACCATGAATCCTGACTGGCATGATTTTCTCACCCGACACGGCGCAACCCTGGCCGACGGCATAGTACAACGCTTTGGCGACACCGCCGCCGAGCTGGACGCGACAGCGCACAATACCGTGCTGTGTGATTTAAGCCAGTTTGGAACGGTACGCGTGTCCGGCGACGAATCGCAATCCTTCCTGCAAAATCTGTTGAGCAACGATATCCGCGAAGTCAGCGCCACCCGCGCACAACTAAGCAGCTTCAATACCGCGAAGGGACGGATGCTGGCAACCATGCTGATCTGGCGCGAAGGCGAAGACTATCTGCTGCAACTGCCCCGCTTGCTGTGTGAACCGATACGCAAGAAGCTCGGCATGTATGTGCTGCGCGCCAAAGTCAAAATCACCGATGCCGGCGACGGGATCATTTCGCTGGGACTGTCCGGCGTGAATGCGCAGGAGATTTTGCGCACTCAATTCGGCGAACTGCCGCAGCAGGCGTTCGGCGTCATCGGCACCACACAGGGCAGTATGATAAAAATCAGCGGTTCGCGCTTTCAGGTCAGCACCCCGGCGCCTGACGCCGCTTCGCTGTGGACGGCGCTCGGCCAGCACGCACAACCGGTCGGCAGTGCGTGCTGGGACTGGCTCAACATTCGTTCCGGCATCCCGGTGATCCTGCCGCAAACCCAGGAACAGTTCGTCGCACAGATGGTAAATCTCGAACTCATCGGCGGCGTGAATTTCAACAAGGGCTGCTATCCGGGACAGGAAATCGTCGCGCGCATGCAGTATCTCGGCAAACTGAAACGCCGCATGTATCTGGCGCATCTCGATGGCAGCGGCACGCCCCAGGCAGGCGATGAGTTGTTCAGCGCCGAGATGGAAGGCCAGGCCTGCGGCATGATCGTCAACGCGGCGCCCGCGCCCGGCGGCGGTTACGACGTATTGGCAACGGTGCAGGTATCCACCCGCGAAACGCAGGCAGTGCATTGGAAATCCCTGCATGGCGGGACTTTGGAATTTTTGCCCTTGCCTTATCCGTTGCCCGATGTTTGAGTGCCGCTTTCGACCAGGCAATTAACCCAGGTTCGATATTCGCAAGTCGCCTCCATGAACAAGCCGGGCTCGCCCCCCTCCCGCATCTATCTGATTGCCCTGGTGACTGTCCTGTTCATCGCACTCAACAGCGTGTGGCTGAACCTGTTCGGCACCCTAGATAACCGCCTCAGCGATCTTGTTGCGCGACATGTAGCCAGACAACTCAGTCCCGACCCGGACATCGTGATCGTCGATATCGACGAAGCCAGTCTCGCCGCGATGCAGGACACGGCCGGAAGCTGGCCGTGGCCGCGCGCGGTGCATGCCGAACTGCTGCAAGGCATAGAGCGGCAACAGCCGCGCGCCATCGTGTTCGATATCCTGTTCAGCGAACCGGACCGCTATCGTCCGGAAAGCGACCAGTATTTCAATGAAGTGCTGCACAAGCTGCACAATGTTTATTTCCCGATGCTGCAGCTGGAAGGGAACCAGAGCGGCGGGGTATCCCTGTCTGAAATTGCGCGTGTCATCGACATACCCCATAGCGCCGGCGCAGATCCCGGCGCGCGCGCCATTTTGCTGCCGCCGCAGGCCATTGCAACCGAGTCGTGGCGAGTCGGGCTGGTCAATCTGATCGAAGATGCGGACGGCGTCACGCGGCGTTATGAATTGCACCGCGATATTTCCGGGTGGCAACTGGAGTCCCTGCCGGCCCGCGTGATGCGCGATCTCGGCTACCCGATCCCGCCTCAGCCCGGCATCAGCCTGCACTGGCGCGGCGACAGCCATGCGTTCAAGCGCATCTCCTATGCCGACCTGTATGCCGACCAGTCGCGCCGGAAGCCGCTGCGCGACACACACGAACTGACCGGAAAGATCGTCGTCATCGGCACCACCGCCTCGGGATTGCACGACATCCGCGCCACCCCTGTATCCAGCCAGTATCCCGGCGTGGAGATACTGGCCACCGCACTGGACAACCTGAAGAATCAGCGTTACCTGCACGCCGCACCCGCCTATTTCTCCCCGTTGTGCGGCCTGCTGCTGGTCGCCGTCCAGTTGCCGCTGTTTGTCCGGCGCCGCTTCGACGTGTTCAGGATAGGCGGGGCATTGCTGCTGTTGAGCATTGCGCTGCTGGGCGCGCAATACTTCGCGATGACACGGCTATACAGCGCCGCGCTGCTGACCCCGCTGCTGTTCGGCTGGGGATTCTATTTTGCCGCCGCGCTGAGCGAATATCTGCGCGAGAAAAAATCCCGCGAACAAACGGTGCGCATCTTCAACCGCTTTCTCGATCCGCGCGTCGTCAACTCCCTGGTCGCCCAGGGCGAAACGCCGCAATCCCTGAGCGGCCAGGCACGCGAAATAACCGTGCTGTTTTCCGACATACGCGGCTTCACCACGCTGTCGGAAAAACACACGCCGGAGAAGATCGTCAGCCTGCTGAATCGCTACTTCAGCCTGCAGGTGGAAATCATCTTTCGTCACGGCGGCACACTGGACAAGTTCATCGGCGACGCGATCATGGCGTTCTGGGGAGCGCCGCAGGAAGATAAGCAACATGCCGAGCATGCGGTGGCCGCAGCATTGGAAATGGAACAATCCTTGTTGCGCTTCAGGGCCGAGTTGGGCGAGGAAGGCAAGGATTTCGACGTCGGCATCGGCATCCATACCGGCAAAGCCGTGGTCGGCTTCCTTGGTTCGGAAGCGCGCATGGATTACACCGCGATAGGCGACACCGTGAATCTTTCCAGCCGCATCGAAGGGCTGACCAAGGGTGTGGCGCGCATACTGGTTTCCAGCGACACCGTCGCGCAATGCGCAAATGCATTTGACTTTAAACCGACCGGATCTTATAAAGTCAAAGGCCGTTTGCAGGAAGTCGAACTGTTTACCCCCGGTGTCAACCCATGAGATATCTATACGCCCTTGTTCTTTTCGCCTCACTGGCGGCTCCGGCCGGCGCCGCCCAGGTCGCCTTTACCGTGCGCAGCACCGAGATCAAACAGCAGCCTTACAGCGATGCAAAAACTGTCGCGACACTTGCCGACAAATCCAGCGTGGAGGTTCTGTCGCGCCGCGGCGGCTGGGTCAATATCAGCAGCAGCAAAGGCAAAGGCTGGGTCAGGATGCTCAGTTTGCGCAGCGACAGCGCCGCCCAAAAGCGCGGGGACAGCGGCTTGCAAAGCCTGATCAATGTGGGCCGTTCAGGCAGCAGCGGGATCACCGTGGCCACAGGTGTGCGCGGTCTGTCGGAAGAAGATCTGAGGAATGCGCATCCGAATCCGGGCGAATTCGAGAAGCTGCAAAAGTACGCTGTAAACAAGGCGGAAGCCGAAAAATTTGCGCACGACGCCAAGCTGAAAGCACACCAGCTTGATTATTTGCCTTCCGGCAATCCCTGAAGCAAGGAACGCAGCCATGTTCAACCGCACACTGTTAATATTCGGCGCCGGCCTGCTGATTGCGCTTCCGGCCTATGCGTTTGACTTCAACTTTGAACAAGCCATAAGCATTGCCAAGAAAGTGCAGCAGGCGCATAAATCGATAGACCAGCCGCAAGAAATCCAAATCGGGCACGGTATCGCCGAAAACATACTCGGCGCCGCGCCCCTGCTGCCCGATATCCGGGTGCAGCAATACGTCAACGAGGTGGGACGCTGGCTGAGCCTGCAAACCGAGCGGCCCGACCTGCCCTGGCAATTCGGCGTACTGGACAGCACCGATATCAACGCATTTGCCACGCCCGGAGGAACCATTTTTATCACCAATGGCCTGTTGCGGAGACTGAACAGCGAATCGGAACTGGCCGGTGTACTGGCACATGAAATGGTCCACGTATTGCGCAAACATCATCTTGCCGCACTGCAGAAATCGGCGCGCATGGACATTGCTTCCGAACTTGCGGGCGAAGCACTCAAGGACAAGGACAATCCCGTGCTGGACAAGGCCATCAAGGCCGGAACGGAAGTGTATGCGCGCGGCTTGGACAAGGATGATGAGTTCGAGGCCGACCGGATGGGCATCGTGATCGCAACGCGTGCCGGATACGATCCCTATGGCCTGCCCGCGGTGCTGCAAATGCTCGACGCTATCAATCCACAGGACTCGTCACTGGCACTAATGTTCAAGACCCACCCCTCGCCGCATGACCGGCTCAACCTGCTGGACAAGGAAATGGGGGATAGTTTCGACGATTATCCCGCTCCGTTACAGGCCGACAAACGCTTTTATAGCGAAATGACGCAGCGCAAGTAATTACCGGTCCGACAGTTTCAGGGTCATCTTGATATGCGGCAGGCCGGCATCCATAAATTCCTTGCCATGCTTGGCGAATCCAAAGCTGTGGTAAAACGGCACGGCGTAAATCTGCGCATCCACATCCACCTGCTTGTAGTCGTTCGCCTGCGCATAATCGAGCAGGGCTTCCATGATCGCTGTGCCTACTTTTTGTTTGCGCCACTGGGGCAACACCGCGATGCGCCCGATGTGGCCATCGGCGAACATTCGCCCGCAGCCGATGGCATCTCCCCGGTGGCTGAGCGCCAGCGCATGCCGGGCACTTTCATCCAGTCCATCCCATTCGAGTTCTGCGGGAACCCCCTGCTCGCGTATGAACACCGCCTCGCGAACTGATTTCAGCAACGGCTCGCCGTCATGCCAGCACACCAGACTGACGGTAAAAGGATTACTCATGCTTGCATTCCCCCTGACGTTATCCTGCAGGAATATCACTCGATGATTTCTACCGCGGTCCCCGCCGGCACCAGATCGAACAGTTCGACCAGGTCCGCGTTGCGCATCCGTATGCAGCCGTGCGAATCGGGTATGCCCAGCGGCACCGAATCCGGCGTGCCGTGGATATAAATGTAGCGGCGCATGGTATCGCATTTGCCCAGGCGATTGAAACCCACTTCGCTACCCGACAACCACAGGATACGCGTCAGCATCCAGTCGCGCGCCGGGAACTGCGCGCCCAATTCCGGCGTATAGATTTCTCCCGTGGGCCGGCGGCCCACGAACACGGCATTTTCCGGTTGCCCGGCGCCGATCTTGGCCCGGATGATGTGCCTGCCGCGCGGGGTGCGAAAACTGCCGCGCATCTCGCCCACGCCTTTTCCGGAACTGGAAACCGCATAGCGGCGCAGCGGCTTGCCCGCGTCATCCAGCAATTCAAGCTGCTGGGCAGAAATCTGAACGATGATTTTCACGTAACCTTCTGTTGCCCGCGACGCAGCGCGAAAAAATTGCTGAGCATCAAACCGCAATCGTCGGCCAGCACGCCCCCCGTCACCTCGGCATGGTGGTTCAGGCGCCGCTCGGCGAACGCATCCAGCACGCTGCCGCACGCGCCGGTCTTGGGATCGCTCGCCCCGTACACCAGCCGCGTGATGCGCGCATGCATGATCGCTCCCGCACACATCAGGCAGGGTTCCAGCGTGACAAACAACTCGCAACCGACCAGCCGGTAATTGCCGATATTCTGCGCGGCATCGCGCAATGCCATCATTTCCGCATGGGCGGACGGGTCGTGGCGCGAAATCGGCGCATTGAAGCCGCGGCCGATGATCTCCCCATCCCTGACCACCACCGCCCCCACCGGCACCTCGCCGGCATTTTGCGCCAATCTTGCCAACCCCAGCGCGAGGCGCATGTAATCTGCATCCGTCATAGCGATCAACCTTGTTAAAAAAGGGGATTTTGATAAAGCGGGCTGCAACCGTAGCACAACCGCGATAGTTTGACGAGGGTGCGATGATGCTTGCCTTTAGTGCATTTTTTGACAAGAATGTCATCCTCTTTAGCAGGTTCACACATGTCAGAAAAAACTATTGCAGATTTTACCCTCCCCGCTACGGGCAATCAGACCTTCACCTTATCCGGCACACTCGGCAAGCATCTGGTGATTTATTTTTATCCCAAGGACAATACACCGGGCTGTACCACCGAAGCCCAGCAGTTCCGCGACTTGTACGCAGACTTCAGGAAGGCGAACTGCGAAGTGGTGGGTGTTTCACGCGACAGCCTCAAGTCGCATGAGAATTTCAAGGCCAAGTTCACGTTGCCGTTCGAGTTGCTGTCCGATGCAGAAGAGACCGCGTGCAATCTGTTCGGCGTAATCAAGCAGAAGAACATGTATGGCAAGCAAGTACGCGGTATTGAGCGCAGCACCTTTGTGTTCGACAAAGATGGCATACTGCGCCGGGAATGGCGCGGCCTGAAAGCCGACGGGCACGCACAGGAAGTGCTGGATTTCGTTACAACCCTCAATTAAAGGAATTTAATGTCCCCCTCCCCACGCAACAAGACGGCCAAAGCGGCAAAGGATACCGACATCAAGCTGTTCGTGCTGGACACCAACGTCCTGTTGCATGATCCGACCAGCCTGTTCCGCTTCGAGGAACACGACATATGCCTGCCGATGTTCGTGCTGGAGGAATTGGACAACAAGAAAAAGGGCATGACTGAAGTCGCCAGAAATGCGCGCCAGGCCAGCCGCTTTCTGGACCAGATCGTCAGCGATGCACCGCACAAGATTGAGGAAGGCATCGCACTCGAATCCGCCGCGCACAAAAACTGCACCGGACGCTTGTATCTGCAAACCAGTTTCGTCAAATACGAATTGCCGGAGAATCTGGAACTGGGCAAAGCGGACAACGCGATTCTCGGCGTCGTCATCGGGCTGCAAAAGGAACAACCCGAGCGCCCGGTGATCCTGGTCAGCAAGGACATCAACATGCGCATCAAGGCCCGCGCGTTGGGGCTGGAAGCGCAGGACTATTTCAACGACAAGGTACTGGAAGACAGCGACCTGCTGTATACCGGCGTGCTGCCCCTCCCCGATGATTTTTGGGACCGGCACAGCAAGGACATGAAGTCGTGGCAGAAAGACGGCCGCACTTATTACCAGATATACGGCCCGCTGTGCGCGGCATTTTTCGTCAACCAGTTCGTCTATCAGGAAAACGGGGCCACGCCGTTCTATGCGATCGTGCTGGAACAAAACGAACTCACCGCCCAGTTGTGCACCCTGACCGATTACACCCACAGCAAGAACAATATATGGGGTATCACTGCGCGCAATCGCGAACAGAACTTTGTGCTCAACCTGCTGATGAATCCGGAGATCGATTTCGTTACATTGCTGGGCCAGGCGGGAACAGGCAAAACCCTGCTGACCCTGGCCGCCGGATTGTTGCAGACGCTGGAAGCCAAGCTGTATTCGGAGATCATCATTACCCGCGTCACGGTTCCTGTCGGCGAAGACATCGGCTTTTTGCCCGGCACCGAGGAAGAGAAGATGACGCCCTGGATGGGTGCACTGGAGGACAATCTCGATGTGCTGAACAAATCCGACGAGGAAGGCGGAGACTGGGGCCGCGCCGCCACGCGCGATCTGATCCGCTCACGGGTCAAGGTCAAGTCCCTGAATTTTATGCGCGGGCGCACTTTTCTCAATAAATATGTAATCATAGACGAGGCGCAGAACCTGACGCCCAAACAAATGAAGACGCTGGTCACCCGCGCTGGTCCCGGCACCAAGGTGGTGTGCATGGGCAATATCGCCCAGATCGACACGCCCTATCTCACCGAAGGCAGCTCCGGACTGACCTATGTGGTGGACCGTTTCAAAGGCTGGCCACACGGCGGGCACGTTACGCTGATGCGCGGCGAACGGTCCAGACTGGCGGATTACGCCGGGGAAGTGCTGTAAATTATGGATGAACCAGTCGAAAAATCCGATGCCGAATGGCGCAACGAACTCACCCCCGAGCAGTACCGGGTGTGCCGCCAGTGCGGCACTGAACCGGCTTTCACCGGCAAATACTGGAATTGCCATGACGCGGGCATCTACCGGTGTGCCTGCTGTAACAGTGCGCTGTTCGATTCCGCAGCCAAATTTGAGTCGGGAAGCGGATGGCCGAGTTTCTGGCAACCCTATAAGCCGGAAAACGTCATGTCAAAAACCGATACCAGCCACGGCATGAAACGTGTCGAAGTCTGCTGCAAACAATGTGGCGCGCACCTGGGGCATATATTCCCCGATGGTCCGCAACCGACCGGATTGCGCTATTGCATCAACTCCGCCTCGCTTGTGCTGGAAAAAATTTAACAGCCTCATCTATCACAATGAAACTGCTATTCGATCTGTTTCCCGTCCTCCTGTTCTTTGTAGCTTTCAAGTTCCAGGGAATCTATGTCGCCACTGCGGTGGCGATTGCCGCGACTGTTGTCCAGATCATCTGGACCAAATACCGTCATGGCAAAGTCGATATGATGCTATGGGTGACCTTTGCCATCGTCAGTGTGTTCGGCGGCGCAACCCTGCTGTTGCACAATGAAAGTTACATCAAGTTGAAACCCACCGCGCTGTACTGGTTATTTTCCGCCATCCTGTTGTTCTCGAATTTGCTGTTCCGCAAAAATCTGATGCGCGCGTTGCTTCATGAGAAAATTGCCCTGCCCGTGCATGCCTGGAATCGCCTCAACCTGATCTGGAGCCTGTTCTTTGCCGCACTTGGTTTTATTAACCTGTATGTGGCTTACAATTTTTCGACAGATAGCTGGGTGAATTTCAAACTGTTCGGTTTTACCGGGTTGATGGTGATATTCATCCTGGCACAGGGCGCCTGGCTGGCGAAATATATTGATGAGAAGAAGGAAAACAACTGATGGGAAATCAATAAATGTGGTACGCAATCATCGGCCGGGACGTGCCGGATAGCCTGGACAAGCGCATCTCGGCCCGACCCGCGCATGTAGTTCGCCTGCAGGAGCTACAAAGCCAGGGACGCCTGCTGCTGGCCGGGCCTTTTCCCGCCGTGGATGCCATGGAACCCGGCGCGGCGGGATTTACCGGCAGCCTGATCGTGGCCGATTTTGCCACACTGGCCGCCGCGCAGGACTGGGCAAATGCCGACCCCTATGTGGCGGCAGGGGTGTATGCCGAAGTTCGTGTGCAGCCGTTCAAGCAAACCTTTCCGCAATGAATGAACGCGAGATGCAAATACGCTCCCGTCTCGCCACGCTTGAACCGGTGCGGCTCGAGATCATCGACGAAAGCCACAAGCACGCCGGACATGCCGGTGCGCGCGACGGGGGCGGACATTATGTGCTGCGCATCGTGTCGGCCCGGTTTGCCGGCAACAATACGGTTGCGCGTCACCGTATGATATATTCCGCGCTGGGAGACCTGATGAAGCGCGAAATACATGCGCTCACCATAGAGGCGAGTGCGCCCGACGAGATTTAACCGTTAATTTATACTTTATTGAAAAGGACTCAGCATGTTGAAAACTGGAAAATTTGCAGCATTGGCATTATTGGGCGCATTGCTGGTCAACCCGGCATTTGCCGAGGACAAACCTGCCGCCACGGTAAATGGCGTTCCGATTCCGCAGGCTCGCGTGGACATGCGGATCAAGATCGCGACGGCACAGGGACAGCCGGACACCCCGGCCCTGCAAAAGGCGGTACTTGACGACATGATCAATCTCGAAGTGCTGGCGCAGGCAGCAGAAAAGGCCGGAATGGACAAGAATCCCGAGGTCGTCCAGCAAACCGAACTGGCCAGGCAATCGGTGCTGGCGGGTGCGTTCGTGCAGGATTATGCCAAGAATCACCCGATCAGCGACGATCAATTGCAGCAGGAATATGACAAACTGAAAGCCCATCTCGGCACCAAGGAATACAAGGCGCGCCACATCCTGGTCGATACCGAGGCTGAAGCCAAAGCCATCATCGCGCAACTTCGCAAGAAGGGCGATTTCGCCAAGATCGCAAAAGAGAAATCCAAGGATGCCGGTTCCGCGGTCAACGGCGGTGAACTCGAGTGGGCGGTACCCACCAACTTCGTTCCGCCTTTTGCCAAAGCGCTGGTCGGCCTGAAAAAAGGCGAATACACCAAAGAACCGGTGCAATCCCAATTCGGCTGGCACATCATCAAGCTGGATGATGTGCGCAATCTGAAGGTGCCCACATTCGAAGAACTCAAACCGCAGCTGCTGCAGCGTATGCAGCAGCAATCCATCAAGGATTATATTGCCGACCTGCGCAGCAAAGCCAAGATCGAGTAAGGACTGGCCCGCATCAATACAAAAAAGACACCGCCAGGTGTCTTTTTTTTGCCCCCCGCCGGGAAAAACAGGCGGAATGTGTGCCCCCGAACCGGAACAAAATTATCCTGCCTGGTACGAAGCAGGAACCGGGCGCCCAAACGGCCAGTCCAGTTCCACCCATTCACAGTTGGCAATGCTGTCTCGAATCACCTGTCCAGGATCATCAGCCAGCAAAGCCCTCGCTGCGACAATCGGATTTTCGTGCGATACCGCCAGCACCGTTCCATCCGGATGACGCGCGGAAATCTCATCGAGAAAGCTGCGCAGCCGTTCCATCTGCTCCAGAAAGGATTCGCCCCGTTCCGGTCTGATGCGCAATGGATCGGCACGCACCAGATCGTTGAACGCCGCCACCGGCAATCCATCCATGCCGGAGCGACGCTCGTTGAGGCGGGCGTCTATATTCAAATGAACTTCATGATTGCGCAACAGGATTGCTGCCGTCTGGCGTGCGCGCGGAAACTCGGAAGCATAGGCATGGGTAAAACCCACCGGGCGCAACCTGTCGGAAGCCGATTCGGCCTGCGCCCTGCCCCGCGCGGTCAGGTTGACAATGCGCTGCGGATTATCGTTGATCTCATGGATCACGTTGCCCTCGCTCTCTCCATGGCGAACCAGAAATACTTTCATCTTAAGCTTCCTAAATATTTCTGTGCTTCTTGATCAGGTCGTGGGCCAGCTGGATCTCTTTCGCCTGCTCGGTCGCCATCGCGATCATGTCTTCCGGTACGCCCTGACCGATCAGCTTGTCCGGGTGGTATTGGCTCATCAGCTTGCGGTAGGCGCGCTTGATCTCCGCGTCGGTGCTGTCCTTGGTTACGCCCAACGCTTTGTATGCGTCGCCGAGTGCCGAAGCCGATCCAGCCTGGCCTCCCGCGAAGTGCGATTGATTCTGCACCATGTCCCGCAACTGCTGAAACGCAGCCTGGTCATAGCCGAGGCGATGGGCGATGCCGGCCAGCAAAGCTTCCTCGGCCGGATGGAAATGTCCGTCCGCCAGCGCCATCACGATCAGGTAAACCAGCAACACCTGCTTCAGATGCCGGGTGTTCCCGCAAACGGACATGAACCTGTTGTAGGCCGGGCCGATATCAAAAGCTGGATCGGTTCCCTGCCTGAACAAGGCTATCGCCTGACTGCGATGTGTCTCAGTCATGCCCAGTTTTTGCATGAACTGCTCGACATGGTCGATCTCATCCTGGGAGACATGCCCGTCGGCCTTGGCCAGCTTGCCCATCGAGATGAACACCGTCTCCAGGAACACCGCCTGGCGCAGCGCGTTCTGCAACGGGTTCATCCCGCCCGGACCATACGCCAGCATGCGATCGATGAATGATCCGGCGAACAGCCCGAACAGCGCACCGAAAAATCCGAAAAAATAATAACCTGCAATGAAGCCTATGAGCTTGAACAAGACAACTCCAGAATGACAATCGAAGAAAGGAACTGCTGCGACAGGGTGCGCATTATACCGTCAGCAGATTGCTGCGCGGATAGTCCACCGACGCAGCGCATCAACCAGATGGAATGACAACCTTGTTCATGCAGCGGTGCCAAACCAGGATTGCGTGCCCTTGCCGAGGAATTCGTCGTAGAGCATGTAGTGGGTGCCGTCGCATGAGAAAGTAAGGCTGATCATGCCGTTGAAGATGTTGATGGAAGACACGCGCAAATAGATGTTCTCGTCGGCCATGCGCATTTCGCGCAGGGTTGCCAGTATACGGACGATGTCTTGCGCAGGTATTACAGCATCGGATGGGTAAGGTCGCGGCGGATAAACGAGGCAGATATCCGGATCACTCAGTGCCTCATCATCCAGCATGCGATATCGGAACGGATCGTCCACTGTCCAGATTGTCGCTTGGCTGCTCGAGAAGTGGATCGAACACTGGAACACGCCCCGCTTGGTCAGCAGCTCCTCCAGTATCGACATAGTCTGCTCCAGATGACTGTCCATCTGGCTTTCGGCGCGGCATTGATACATGACCGCGTTCCGAATCACCGGGTCGCCCTTCACCTGCCGCCAGGCTGCCGGCTCTTCGTAGAGTTCCGCAGTCACCGGCAGATTGCGCAGGTCAAAATCGGCACCGAGATATCCCAATAGCCGGGAATCCGTGCGTACAACCTGCAGGGCAGTAAGCGACGGCCTGCTGTTCATCAGGCTGATATAGGCATCCGACAACAGAAATCCCCAGCTCGGAACCGCCTCCTTCATGTAGGGTCGCTGGGAGCGGTTGCGCCCGAAATGTTCGGGCAGGCGTCCGGACTGTTCTATGTTGTCGCAGATCTGCACTCCATCCGTGTCCACGCAGTACAGGTAGGTACAGTGCGGGATAGTAGCGAAGCCGTCCAGCAGAACCGCGTCCAACTGTTCGCGATCACCCCACGCCGGCGCGCATTTCCCGGCCAGTCGCGCGATGGGTTCCCGCAGCAAGCGCGCGAGCTGCTCGCGTTGCAGGTAAATACTGTCTTTCCATGATAGTTGCATGTCGCTCGTCTCTACCCATCCATTTACTGCATATAAGTTGTCGTTCGGTCTGCCAAGTTGGCGGTGCCTGATTTCCCTGGTCACTTTGCGCCACTGAACGGTTTATTGTTAATCCCGAAAACGGTCAGTTTAACCTGAGACTGTGGCAGTCAAGTTAATCTTGGCACTAATAAATGAAGTCTATCCAGTTTTCCCGGACCAGTACTCACAGTGACGGCAATAATGCCCGCCGCTGAAAGAATCCTGAAATGTTTCTTGGGGTTTCAAAATAATAAAACTGCATCCGCGCGATTACGATTATCCATATTTGAAATAGTTCATCCGGGGTGATCAGGTGTAGATTTTCGACATTCTCAAGGCGTTGTGCTTATGGGTTACCATCCACGGCAGCACACTTTTGGATGGGAAAGCCAGAACGCCAGTAGAACATCTGCCGATTTTTCGCGCGGCAAGCCCCGCCTGGCGGATGCTCTTTTTCACTGAAAGCGGGCAAGCTGATGCTGCGCAGTTTTTTTGGTTTCAACCCGCGGATCATATTGATGCAGGAAAAGAAAAATGCCGGCTAGGCCGCCGGCATGCTGGATGCCTGATTTCCCTTGGGGCCTTGTGTCGCTTCAAAGATCTTTTGTCCTTCTTTGAGCGACTTGAATCCGCCCATGTCGTTGCGGATTAATATTACACAAAAATTGTTCTGCCCGTGTTCCTGCATCGTCCGCGTCGACCATAGACAGGAACACAAGGCTATACGTTACCGTATTACGTCACCGTGACATTGATCGCTTTGGCTTTCTGCATGGCCTTCGCGGACTTGGCCAGCGTGACGTTGAGCATGCCGTCCTTGAACTCGGCCTTTATGTTGTTTTCATCGGCATCATCCGGCACCTGGAAACTGCGCATGAAGCTGCCGTATGAACATTCGACACGGTGAAATTTCTTGCCCTTTTCTTCTTTCTCCTGCTTGCGTTCACCCCGGATGGTGAGCATCCCGTCCTCGATGGTGACCTTGACATCCTCTTTCTTCACCCCGGGAATCTCGCCTTTGATCAGATACGCAGTGTCTGTTTCGCTGATGTCGACGGAAGGTGCCCAGTCCGCCATCGCCAGCATTTGGTTGCCCGATTCGGCACGGGTCGGAAAACGCCCGAAGATACGATTCAAGCGGGTAGAAACATCTTCCAGTTCCCTGAAAGGATCCCATTTAACCAGATTCATGATAATTCTCCCTTAAGTAAGCGCTGCGGAAAAATGTCGAAGTTACTCTGTTTACTTTGTAGCTTTTTGAGAAGCTCAGCTTTTGACAAGTGGCATGGTTTGATGCTGGGCGACTTGGCAGCGTCAGTTGATGACTGACTGCTGAAGGCGCAGCAGCACATCCTTGATGCCCTGCATTAATTCTGGAGTGTCACCGATTCAAGTCATTGATATCCTGTCGCAATGCATGTCATTTCCCTTTCGTCATCGAAAAGCCATCCTCCTCCCATCATCAATGGACTTTGATGCCTTTGCGGCTGTTGAGCATTGCATCGATCTCCGCTTCAGCCGCCAGCCAGTCGGCCAGTGCATCACCACCAAAGCCATGATGCTCGGCGCGAAAGTAAGCCGCAACCGAGATCATTCCTTCGCGGTCCATTCCATCCACGATATCCTTCCGAGGGGTGGCAGATTTGGATTTTGCGCCCGTTTTTCCCGGGTTTGCAGACTTGTGCGGCATGATTGTTCTCCTTGGAAAATAGCCGACAATTTTATGAAAAGCATAAGCAATCCATGTTGAAAAATATTACGCGGCAGATCACATAACCGGTAACAAGTGCCAATATTTATTCCCTGGAAGACACAGGCAGTTAGATGGCCAACAAAGGCCTTATGATTTTGTATCGTCAGCAGGGCTGAATAATCATCCTTATTGTGCGTCTCCCTGCGTAATCCAGAAGAACGAAATGTAATTCATTCAGAAAGGTGTTACCTAGCCGGTTTATTGCCCGGAAGGGGTGGCCGCAATGGCTGAGAAAACCAAGCTGGGGATTGATTTGTCCATTCTTTACCAACAGGATTTCCGAAAGTTCCGGCAACAGTTTGGAAACATGCTGCCAGACCAGATCCTTCCGGCTATAGCCAAATAGTTTTTCGCCGGCTTTGCTGCAATCGCAGATCATGCCGCGTTCATCCAATGTCAGCGCCGGAGGCTCCTGCCATGCAGCGTGGGAGGAAGAATCCATTTCGATTTCGGCATCACTTTCCTTGACTGGATTCATTTCTTGCTCCTTGGAAAAGGTTTGAGGGATGCTAATTATGGGAAACACAGATTACAGCAGCATTACGGCTGAACAAATACGTGCGACTACCTATCGCGCCGGGAATGAGAATATTCGGCGGTTTCGAGTACCATGCCCAAAAACACAGCATGACTCAACCCGGATTTATTCTCCCGGACACGCGCGTCTGTAAGCGGAAGACAACACTTTCGGAGATTTGTTCCTAAGCACCGATATCGGCCTGGTTGGGGTAGTATGCTCAAACAAGTGAGCCAACCGGACGCTGTAAAATCAAGCAGATGGTCCTGCCGGCGATGGGGAAAAGGCATGAGAACAATACCCGACGAGAAAATCCCGCTGCGCGCTGAAGCCGAGGCGCGACTTGCCAAAGCCGCTCCGCCGCAGGTTCCCGGCCGGTCAGACAAGGAACTCCTGCACGAACTCCAGGTGTACCAGATCGAACTGGAAATGCAGAACGAAGAGTTGCGGCGGATGCAGGTCGATCTGGAAGAGTCGCGCGATCGCTATGCCGACCTCTATGAACTCGCTCCAGTCGGCTATCTCACGCTCACCGATACCAGCCTGATCGCCGGAATCAACCTCACCGGCGCTGCGCTGCTGGGAGAGGAACGGCAGCGCCTTGTGCAGCGCCGTTTTGCCGGCTTCGTCGCCGCCGGCGACAGCGACCGCTGGCACCGGTTTTTCCTGGGCGTGCTGCAGCACGACGATAGACAGAGTTGTGAACTGGACATGCAGCGTGGCGATGGCAGCAGCTTCAGTGCCCTGCTCGACTGCATACGAACGGGAAAGGCGGGCGAGGCTCAGCGTGTACGCATCATTCTGAACGACATCTCCAAGCGCAAGCAGGACGAGCAGGCCATACGCAAAAGCGAGGAGAGACTTCGCGCCATCTTCGATCAGGTCATCGTCGGCATTGTCCAGTCTGACCTGGCCGGCAACATCACGTACGCAAACAACCGTTACTGCGAGATTACCGGTTACCGGCGCGATGAACTGCTGGGCAAGCAATGGCGGGATTTAACCTATCAGGAAGACCTGCAAAATAGTACCCGTAACTACGAGCAGATGATCCGGGAAAATACGCCGTTTTCATTCGAGAAACGCTATGTTTTCAAGAACGGCAGGATCTGCTGGGTGGCCATTAGCGCTTCCCCGCTGTGCGACCCTGACGGACATATAGTAGGCGGGCTGGCTGCCGTGGTGGACATCTCGGCGCGCAAACAGGCCGAGGAATTGCTGGAAAAATCATCCGCGGAAATTGCAGATCTTTACAACCACGCCCCCTGCGGCTACCACTCGATCGACAAGGATGGCATCATCCGCCAAATCAACGATACCGAACTCAAGTGGCTGGGCTACACCCGGGACGAAGTGATCGGAAAAATGAAGGCAACAGATTTATTAACACCGGCCAGCCAGCAGATTTTCCGGGAAAGTTATACGCGCTTCATGAAGCAGGGGATTGTCCACGACCTGGAGTTTGAAATGATCCGCAGGGATGGCACGGTATTTACCGCACTGGTAAACGCGACAGCCATTTATAGTCCCGGCGGTGATTACGTGATGAGCCGTTCAACGATAACAGACCTTTCCAGGCACAAGCGGGGATTGGAAGCACTGCGCGCGAGCGTGGAAAAATACAGAGTGTTGTACGAAAACTCGCGCGACGCGCTGATGACGGTGGCGCCTCCGTCATGGAAGTACACATCAGCCAACAGATCAACATTAATGATGTTCGGGGCGTCGAGTGAAGCCGAGTTCACCCGCCTCGGCCCATGGGATATCTCGCCTGAACTGCAGCCTGACGGTCAGTCTTCCGCCGAGAAAGCACGGCAGATGATAGCGACCGCAATGCGGGATGGTTCAATTTTTTTCGAATGGACGCACAAGCGGCTTGACGGCAGCACGTTTCCTGCAGACGTACTATTGAGCCGCATAAAAGGGGAGGGGCAAGAATATATTCAAGCCGCGATGCGCGACATCACCGAACGGAAAAGACTGGAAAAGGAAATCATGGAGCGGCGGGAGAAAATGGCAGAGTTGCAAAAACTGCAAATCGCCGCCCAGACCGCCGCAGCCATCGCCCATGAATTGAATCAGCCGCTGATGGCCATCGCCTCATACAGCAATGCTACGCGCATATTGCTGCAAGCCGAAAAGCCCGACCTCGACGAGATCCGCAATACCATCGCTGCAAGCGAGCGGCAAGTTCTCCGTGCCGGGGACTCGATCCACGACCTGCTCGAATTTTTGAGCATGAAAGAGTTCCCGAGCGAGGCATTTGATCTCAACCAGGAAATCCTTGGCGTCCTGGACACGGCAAGGCCGGATCACGAATTGCAGTTTCAATCCGTTGTCCGGCTGGAACAGGGGCTGCCTTTGGTCCGTGCTAACCGTACCCACATCCAGAAGGTGCTGCTCAACCTGCTGCACAACGGCATCGAGGCCATGCAGGAAGCCGGTGTGCCGTTGCCTTCCATTACGGTGGCGGTGCACACGATAAAGGGATCAGGCCTTGCCCAGGTGACGATACAGGACAATGGCCCGGGCATTAAGAATGAGGATTCCCGGCGCATGTTCGAACCCTTCTTTACCACCAAGGCCGAAGGCATCGGCATGGGGCTTTCCATCAGCCGCTCGCTGATCGAGGCGAATGGCGGCCAGCTCTGGATTGACCCGCAGGAGCGTCCCGGCGCCACTTTCCACTTTACCCTGCCCCTGGCAACATGAGCGACCGCACCGTATACGTCGTGGATGATGACGCATCGGTGCGGGATGCGCTCTCCATGCTGCTGAGAGTTTCGGGATATGCCGTTGCATCATTCGGGACTGCCCCGGAATTTCTCGATGTCTGCATGCCCGGCACCCTGGGATGCATCATTCTTGACGTGGACATGCCCGGCATGGACGGCCCCGCGTTGCAGCAGGAACTGATACGGCGCGGCGTGCAACTGCCGGTGATCTTTCTTTCCGGGAAAGGCACCATCCCGATAACGGTACGCACCATCAAGGCAGGCGCGATGGATTTCCTGACCAAACCGGTGGACGGATCGGTATTGCTGGCCCGCGTGCAAAAGGCATTGGAGCAGTGTTTGCTCCTGCAAAAACAAGCCGAGGCATTCCAGTCCATCGCCCTGCGGCTGGCAGCACTTACCGAACGCGAACGGGAAGTCATGATGCTGGCCGTTGCAGGACTAACCAACAAGGAAATCGCACAACGCCTCGGCATCAGCTACCGGACGGTGGAAATCCACCGCACCCACGTCATGCACAAGAGCGGCGCAACCAACCTGCTGGAGCTTGCCCGCATCGCCGACACCTTTGAATCGCATCAAACACAATGACAAATAACCTGCCCGATACGTACTGATACTGATTCCACCCCTTCAAACTTTGGTGCTATCTTGATTCCCTCTGTTTCAGGAGGCAAACATCATGACCCTGACTGCTATCGAGAAACCGCTTAAAAAAACCGTGTTCGAGGCCATTCTTGCGCGCCGCTCGGTGCGCGCTTATGCACCTGACACCCTTGACCGCAACACCATACAAACGTTGCTGGAAGCCGCCGTACGGGCCCCGACAGCCATGCACGAGCAACCTTGGGCATTCGTCGTCGTGCAAGACCATGCACTGTTGCAGCGCCTGTCCGACCTGGCCAAGCCGATCTTCGTCGAAGAGGTGCGCCACCGCAATTCGCAAGGAACCAGCCACTCGTTCGATCATTTCATCCGGCCGGATTTCAACATCTTCCATGGCGCGGATACCCTCATCGTCATCTGCGCCAAACCGTCCAGCCCGTTCGTTGCAGCCGACTGCTGGCTGGCGGCGGAGAATCTGATGCTCGCAGCGACCGCCATCGGACTCGGCAGTTGCGTGATCGGCTCCGCCGTTGCAGCCCTGAATATTCACAAGGTAAAGGCTGAACTCGGCATCCCTGACGAATATTCCGCGATCGCGCCTATCGTCGTCGGGGTTCCCAGCGGCGAAACCCGGGCTACATCCAGAAAAGATCCGAAAGTATTGCTGTGGAAAAAATAGCGATCAGGGAGTAATGCTGGCGATTGGCGGGAACTTCCGGCACTCACAAAGTCAAAGGAGCATATGCATATCTTCAAGCTGGAGCACAGCAAAACTGCGTACCGGGCGGATCTGGCGCTGTACTGCATCATGGTGCTGGCGTTGGCAGCATTCCTGGTAATGTACGGCCCGCCCGAGCAGCGGGCCGACATCGCGTCATTCGTGTTGGCCGGGCTGGTGAGCTGGCCTGCCATCGAATACGCGCTGCACCGCTTCGTGCTGCACGGCGTGCAGCCGTTTCGCCGCTGGCATGAGGAACACCATCGGCGCCCCAAGGCGCTGATCTTCACGCCGACGATCCTGAGCGCGTCGCTGATTGCCGTACTGGTGTTCCTTCCTGCGCTGCTGGCGACTGATCTGTGGCGCGCCTGCGCGCTGTCGCTCGGCGTGCTGACGGGATATCTGGCCTACACGATCACGCACCACGCCGTCCATCATTGGCACTTCGACAACACCTGGCTGAAAAAACGCAAACGCTGGCATGCGCTGCATCACCACCGCATCGAGCAGCCCGGTTACTACGGCGTGACCAGCGCGTTTCTGGACCGTGTGTTCGGCAGCGTCCACCGGGCGGACGCGCTAAAGGCTGCTGACAAGGACCGCCGTGTTTATTGAATATCGCCTTGAAAAACTGATCCGGCGTATGACTGCTGACTTTACCGTTCCGTTGCGGGTAGTGTTATGGAACGGCCACGAGTTCAACCTCGCTTCTGAACCGACCGTCACAGTCTACATCCCGACGCGGTCGGCGCTCCGCTATTTCATGCCGCCCGACCTCAACAAACTCGGTGTGGCATTCGTGAATGGCCGCATACGCGTCGAGGGATCGATCCACGAAATATTCCGGATTGCAGAAAGTCTGGTCAGCAGCGTCGCGGCCAACAAGCCGGCCAGACTGCATTTCTTCAGGCACCACAGCCACAAACGTGATCGCGAGGCCATCCAATACCACTACGATGTCTCCAACGATTTCTATTCCATGTTCCTGGACCGGAACATGGTTTATTCATGCGCCTATTACCGGCACCAGGATGACTCCCTGGAGACAGCGCAGGAACAGAAACTGGACCACATTCTGAACAAACTGATGCTGAAACCCGGCGAACGCTTCCTCGATATCGGTTGCGGCTGGGGAGCACTGATCCTGCGCGCAGCAAAGAAGTACGGGGCCGTTGCCACGGGAATCACGCTCTCCAAAAATCAATTCGATTATGCGCAAAACCGCATTAAGGCCGAAGGCCTGCAGGATCGTTGCACTGTCGAGTTGCGCGATTACCGCGACCTGCCCGACGCTGGTATTTATGACAAGATCGCGAGTGTCGGCATGTTTGAGCACGTGGGCTTGAAGAACCTTCCCAGGTATTTTGGCAAGATATATTCGCTCTTGGCTGACGAGGGGCTGGTATTGAACCACGGCATCACCACCAGCGATGTGGGAAGCGGCGAGATGGGCCTGGGGGCGGGGGAATTTATCGACCAATACGTGTTTCCGGGCGGCGAGTTGCCGCACCTTAGCCTGGCATTAAAGGAAATGTCGGCAGCCGGATTGGAAGTGGCCGATGTGGAGTCGTTGCGGCGCCATTACGCGCGTACCTGCCACGAATGGGCCAGCCGCCTCGAATCGAACCGTGAGCGCGCGATTGCCATCACGGATGAGCGGCGGGTTCGCATCTGGGAAATTTATCTCGCCGGTTGCGCTCATGCCTTTTCCCGTGAATGGATAAACGTCTATCAGGTTCTCGCGTGCAAGGCTAAAAATACTGCGGCCAATCCGTTGCCCCTGACGCGGGAATACATGTACCGCGGTTAGTGCGTGATAGAACAAACAGATCAAGTTTGCTTGTTTCGTCTGATCCGCGTAGCGCTGTAAACTCCCCATGTCCTGACTATGCTTACCACGGTACGCCGAATTCAAAGCGTCTACCCATAACTGAATTTTTGAGAATCAATCTTGACGGATTGCGGAGCTAAGCAGCACCGTCTCGGTATCCAGCAGCTCCGCCGGGTTGCCATGGCACACGGGCATGACCCCGGTGGGCCGCACGGATAGCCTTTTGTACGCGGCAAGACAGGCTTTGCTGAGCGGCGGGTGAGCCGCGTTTTCGAGCAGCAGCGCCAGCGTAAAAGTCCGTCCGGCGCCTTCCAGCCATTGTCGCGCCTCGCGTTGCTGGAGTTCCGCCGGCAGCTTCAGCAGCGTTTCCAGGCGTTCGATATCGGAGGCCAGCTTGGCTTTGACCGGCCCGATGTCGAGTTTTTTCGCGCGTGCAAGCGCCAGCCGAATCCGCGCGAACAATGCTTCGTGGCTCCCTTCCTTCTGGATCGCCCTAAGCGCGTCGAGGGTAAGAATGTGGGTCGTGCCCTCCCAGATCGGCAGGACCTGGCAGTCGCGCAGCAGCCGGGGAAGGATGCTTTCTTCGATGTAGGCATTGCCGCCGATGGCCTCCATTGCTTCGCTGACCGCGAAGACGGCGAGCTTGCCGCTCAGGGCCTTTGCCATCGGTATCGCGATCCGCATCAGCTTGCGTGCCTCTTCATCGCCGTTATCGGCGCGGTCCAGCGCGCGAACGGTTGCGAAGACCAGCGCGAAGATTCCCAGATGTTCGGCAACGAGATCGGCCATCGCCGCGCGCCACAGCGGCAGCCCGTCGAGCTTGCGGCCGAAGGCCATGCGCCCGGAGCCGTATTTCAGCGCCTCAAGCACGGCTCTGCGCATGCCGGCAACGCTCGCAACGGCGTTATAGAGCCTCGAGAGGTTGAGCATCTCGGCCATCTGTTTGAAGCCTTCGTTCTCGCCCGCGACCAGATAAGCCTCGGTGTTCTCGAACGTCACTTCGCCCGTCGGCATCGAGCGCACGCCAAGTTTATCCTTGAGACGGTGTATGCGGATCGTGGCGGAATTGCCGGCGGGCTTTCTGCGCAGCACGAGAAACAGTCCCAGACCCCTGGTGCCGGGTGCGCCTTCCGGCATACGCGCCAACGCAAGGATCGCGTCGGCCGCCACGTTGGAGCAGAACCACTTGTCTCCGTTGAGCAGCCAGCGCCTGCCCTGCCGGGTCGCCGTGACGGCATTGCTCCCGACATCCGAACCGCCCTGCTTTTCGGTCAGGAACATCGCGCCCTGCCAGAGTTCTTCCGGATCGCCTGCGGAAAGATGGGCAATGGTCATTTCATATAGCGGGGTTTGCGGCCCCTTAGCTCTGCGCTCGAGCACCCGGCCCACGCCATCGGTCATGCAGATCGGGCAATAAAGGCCTATTTCGCTCTGGGCGAAATAATACCCCGCACCAAATCCGACCAGATGCCTGAATGCGCGATGCTTCGCCAGAAATCCAGGCTGGTATTTGATCCCGACGATTCCGTGCCCGTACGAGAGCTTTTCCAGTTCGCGGTAGTCGGGGTGCTGGACGACGCGGTCTATGCGCATGCCCCGGGCATCGTGGGTCTGCAGCGTCGGACCCTGTTTGTCGGCGCGGGCGGAGAGTTCGGTGGCAAGCGCGCCGCTTTCTCCCTGCGCGCTGAAATGACCGCGCAGCTTGTTGTATCGCCCGGCCCCCAACCAGTGCTTCCAGAACGCCTCGCCGAGCGGATCCTCGTCGAGCAGGTTGGTGAACCTGACTTCGGGAGTATTGATCAAATCGGATGTAGCATCAGTCATGATAATCAAATCGTATCACCAAATTGGCCACCTGAAACGCACTGCTGGCGGAGAGAGCTCGTTCAAACTCGACTGCCCGGGCTGGAGGCATGGACGCTATTTCATCCAATACACCTCCGGCGTTATTCAAAATTGCACTTCATTCCCTGATTCGCCCACTATAATATGATTCTGGCGATAAACGCGGAGGTCGGTATGTTACGCAATCTTCCTGGAATTATTGTTATTTGTGCAGGCATTGCCGGGTGTGCCACAAAACCGGTCATCGAGGCCGACAACACACCGCTCAACCGCACTGCGGTGATCGAACAGCAGGTCGTCAGCAATGGCATCAAGGGTTTCTTCCCCTTCGAAAGCACTGACCGGCATTATGTGCGCACCAATATGCGCCGGGATGAATCGACTTTCAAGGGCACCGGCACCTTCACGGGCTTTCTGGTCGGCTTGCGTTCTGATACGGAAATAACGCGAATCGACCGCAAGTTAAAATGGTCGCTGAACACTGAAAAACAGGAGTACACCGAGTGTCCGCTGAAGGGATGCATCAAGCCGTCCAAGCCGCCTGCCGAACAAAAACAACCCGCTGAAAAGTCTCCGGAGGCAAAACATGAACCCGGCTGCACCATGCACATTGCGCACACCAGCTTCACTGTCAAAGCCACAGGCCAGAAAAAAACCATCAACGGCTTTGACACCGATGAATACCAGGCCGTTTGGCTGGTCAACCTGCGCGATAACTCGGCACGAAAATCCACCAGCACATTAAAGCTGAATGTCTGGACCACGCCGATGACTGGCGCCATGCGCGATGCGTTGGAAGTGGAAGAGAGTTATGCCCGGGCTTTTAACGGGGCTGTCAGCGGCACAGGAAAGCGGGAAATTATGCCGGCAGACGCCGCCAGGTTGATCTCTGCTTATCTCGCCAATTCCCTGAAGCCGGGTGAGCTCAAGGAATTCCTTAAAGCAGGGAAACAAATGGAAAAGGTCAAGGGTTACCCGATATCAACCCATCTTGCCTGGGACATGGAGGGCGATGCCTGCGCGCCCAAGGAAGACAGGAAAACAGAAGACAAATCCTCCATTCCCGCCAGTGCGGGAGATCTGGTCTCCGGCCTCGCCGGAATGTTCGCACAGAAGAAAACAAAAGACTCGATGAAAGAGGCCGCGGGTGAACCGATATTGTCGTTGACCTTCGAGATGAAGAAACTCGGCATCGAACCGGTACACGACAGCGTGTTTACCGTGCCCAGGAATTACAAGCTGGTGTCACAGCCGTAGGCAGTATCTGACGAGAAAAAGGCGACCATCCGGTCGCCTTTTTATTTTCATTTGTAAACTATCAGGCTACCCGTTCACCTGTGCGCCGAACCGTCTGCAGCGCGCGCCGATGAGGCCACGACGCGGTTGCGACCCGCCTCCTTGGCCTGGTACATCGCCACGTCTGCAGCGTGAATCAATGCGTCCTGCGTCTTGCCATTCTCCGGGAAGGCCGCCACGCCGAAGGAAGCGGTCACCCGGATAGCTTCCTTCCCTATCGGCAGTGCCGCAAGCGAGATACGCAACTTCTCGGCGCGCTGATACGCGATGTCCGGCGGCATGTCAGGAAGCAGCAGCAGAAACTCCTCGCCGCCGAAGCGGCAAACGATATCGCTGCCGCGTGAATTTTTTTTCAACAGTTCGGCAAATATCCGCAATATCTCGTCGCCAACCAAATGGCCATATGTGTCGTTGACAACCTTGAAATGATCGATGTCGCACATCACGATTCCGATCGGCCGGCCGTAACGTTCAGCGCGGATCATTTCGCGTCCCATCGATTCATCGAGGTAACGGCGATTGTAGAGGCCCGTCAACGGATCGTGCAGCGCTTGCTCGCGCAGCTGTTCCTGCAATTTCAGTACTTCCTCTGCGGCAAAATTGCGCTTGGTAATGTCGCGAGAGATGTTCAGCGCATAGGGCTTGTCGAGTTCGACCAATTTCGAGCTGACTTCCACCGGGAAGGTCGAGCCATCCTTGCGCCGGTGCACACTTTCGAATCGCGCAGCACCCGCTTTCCGGATCTCCTCCTCAATCACTTTCAGGAGGTCCCCGTTGAGAGCCGGGTCGATGTCGGTTATCTTCATGGACAGCAGTTCTTCCCGGCTGTAGCCCAATTCGCGGCATTGTGTTTCGTTTACGTCCAATAAACGCAAAGTGGCTGGATCGAGCACTTCGAGGGCATCGCTGGAATTGTCGACCAGGGTACGAAACAGCCGGAGTTCGATTTCGGCCTGCTTGTGCTCCGTGATATCAAAGATCACGCCGTCGATGTAAAGTGGCGCACCGTCTGTCCCGTAAACAGGCATGCCGTGTTCTGCCATCCAGCGTATGCCGCCGTCCTTGTGCTTCAGCCGGTACTCCACCGCGAAGGCGCGTTCCTCTGCAATCGCGCTCCTGACCTCCGCCATCACGCCGGGGCGATCCTCGTCCAGGATCAGCGGCTCGATCGAGCATACTGTGCCGGTTGTCAGTTCATCCGCTGCGTAGCCAGTAATTTGAACCGGCATTGCGTTATAGAATTGCATCCGCTCGCCTTCGCGCACGAACACCCGGTAGACCATGCCGGGCAAGTTCTGCGCCAGCGTACGGTAGGCGAGTTCGCTTTGAAGCAATTCGGATTGCGCCTGCTTGCGCTCGGTGATGTCGGTGCCGATGCCGACCAGGTGCGCGCCCTTCGCGGTGTCCGCTCTGGTAGACCTTAAACTATAGTCCCGGATGCCTGCTTTTGTGATGACGCGCGCATCAATATATGCCGCGCCCTGTTCGAAAGCTTCCTGGAGTTTTTGGGCAGCGGCTGGGCGATCCTCCTCGTAAATGACGGCCAGTGCATCGGATGCCGCCAACTGTGTGTCGGTGAGACCGAGTATGTCTTTCAACTTTTCATTCCATCGGATAAATCGCCCCGTCGAGTCAAGCACGTAGAATAGGTCCGGTTGGCTTGCGATTATCGTGTCGGAGAAGATCCTTTCGTCTATTACCAACTGCTCGGCGTGCTTGCGCTCGCTGATGTCACGAAAGAACCAGATCCGCCCGTAGTACTTGCCATCCGCCCCGAGCAACGGAGCTGAGTAGCGGTCAATGATCCTGCCATCCCTGAGAACGATTTCATCATGGCCGTCTTCTGATCTGTGCTGATACAGACGATCGACGCGGGCGAGAAATGCCTCCGGATCCCGCACCTGTGCAACGACCGATTGCAGCACGGGCTCATCGACGCGAGCCGTCACCATTTCTTGCGTGAGGCCCCACAGCTCGACGAAGTGGGAGTTGTAGGAGATGATTTTTCCTTGCTCGTCCACCACAAGGATCGCATCTGGCGAAACTTCCTGCTGTGTAGCCAGCAAGGTATTCGTAAAAGCAAGTTCCCGCTGCGCGAGCGATTCGCTGAACAGACGCTGCATGCTGAACAACAGGCCAACCATCACGCAGATGTACGATCCGGCCTTCAGCAGGTGTGCCGCATCGAACATCATGTCGAAGAGCCGGCCGGAGAACGACATGAACATCGCCTGCCCCATGAACCCGACGATGAGGCTCAGCACCAGCCAGTGCTCGAATGCATCGGTTTTCCATTTGCCCTTGCGCAGATAGCCAATCAGGGCAAGCAGAAAAAACAAGGCAGGAGCGAATTCCTGTGGCCGAGGGAATGGCAGCTGTTGATAGTAGGCCGCTGGCAACGGCACGAACGCAACGACAGCAAAGCACGCGAGTGCCAGCGCCGTGACAGTACCGTAAACCAGCTTTTCACTGATCAGACCGGCCGCGCCGAGCCGGTCTTCGCGCCGCCAGAACAACCAGCTCAGCCACAGCAGCAGTGACAGGAAGATGCGCGAGGCAAACCAGCTCCACGCGATCAGCGAAGGCGGTGTCGATGGGAACAATGCGATAAAATGCGAAGAACTGACGACCGCGTGATAGCCGTCCAGAAAAGCGGTAGCGACGAAGCCCGTGCCGATGAACAGGAACGTATTGTCCTTCTTGCTGTAGTAGCGGACCAGCGCCAGGCAGCCGACGGCAAGCGACAATACCGTTGCGACCGTTTCCATCAGGGTATGCAGCTCGATATCGCCGCGCCAGGTTGAATCTCTGAGGTAAAGGAAAGCGAAGAAAAGGGCCGCAAACATGGCGACGTAGGCAAACTGCCTGCGTCTTGCCACTGTGCCGCCGATGCCGAACAGGTCAGCCATCTTGTTTCACCGCGTCATAAAGTGTGTCATGTTGTTTCGTGATTTCTGCACGTGCCACATCAAGCCGGAGTCCAGTGCGATCGACTGGCGAGTCATCGGCAATCAGTATCTATTTCATGGTTCATCACCCGGCGAAAAACGGAGCCAGGAATCTTGTTTCGAATATCTCCGCCGGCACCGGTTTACTGAACAAGAAGCCCTGCATTTCGTCGCAGTTCAGCGAGAGGAGCTGGCGCGATTGTTTCTCTGTTTCGACCCCCTCCGCCACCACCTTGAGCTTCAGCGCATGCGCAACCAAGATGATGGTAGACACCAGCGCCAGCCCCTCCGGGGCATCCATTTCGATCACGAAGGAGCGATCGATCTTGAGCGTGTCCACCGGCAGTTTGGCCAGGTAGCTGAGCGAGGAGAAGCCGGTGCCGAAGTCGTCGATGGCGATGGTGATACCCATCGCGCGGATCGCTTGCAGGCTGGCGATACTGTGCTTGACGTCCGCCATGATCAGGCTTTCGGTGATCTCCAGTTCCAGGCCGTCAGCAGCATGCGCGTCGATACCGATTTTCTGTTCGATCTCGGCGATGAAGTCGTGACTGCGCAATTGCATCGGCGACACGTTCACCGCGATGCGCACGGCAGGCAGACCCATGGCGCGCCAGCGCAGGTAATCTGCTATGGCCTGGCGCAGCGCCCAGCGCCCGACTTCATAGATCAGGCCGGTCTCTTCCAGGATAGGGATGAACTGGCCCGGCGGTACCAGGCCGGTGCGCGGATCGTTCCAGCGGATCAGCGCCTCGGCGCTGGTGACCTTGCCGCTCACCAGGTTCACCTTGGGCTGGTAATGAAGCACGAATTCCTCGTTGTCGATCGCCTGGCGCAGCTGGTTTTCCAGCGTAAGCTTGCCGGCCACCGCCGAGGTCATTTTCTGCGTATAAAACAGATAACGGTCGCCGCTCGCCTTGGCCTTCTTGAGCGCGGCCTCGGCGTTCCTGAACAGGGTATCGGCATCGGCGCCGTCATCCGGGAATAGCGCGATGCCTACCCTGATACTGATGCGAAACACGGTTTCGTTCAGGCGGAACGGATGCTGAAGAAATGCTTCCATGGTTTTCTCGACCAGCCGCGCCAGGTCACCATCCTGCCTGACTTCCGGCATCACCAGGGCAAAATGGTCCGCGTCGATTCGCGCCAGCAGGTTGGCGTCCCCCGTTTTGTGCGTCAGCCACTCCGCTACTTGTTTCAGCAGCGCGTCGCCGGCCGTTCGGCCGAGGCTGTCGTTGATGTTCTTGAACCGCTCCAGATCGATCAGGCCTATGGCAAGCCTGTTCCCGCCACTGTCCGCGCTGCGCATATACTGCGCCACCCGCTCGAGAAACAGGGTGCGGTTGGCAAGTCCGGTGAGTACGTCATAGTAGGCGAGGTAATCGAGCCTCTTCTGATTGTCGATATGATCGATCGCGTACGCGATGTCGCCGGCCAGTTCCGCCAACAGCTTCATTTCTTCTTCATGGAAGAATTCAGTCTCGCTGGCGTACAATGTGATTGCGCCTACTGCTACACCCGAAACAATCAGCGGCAAAATGGCCATCGAGCGAACTCCTGCTTCGGCATATTGCCTGCCTAACAAAACCCCGGGGTCGCTTTGCATATCGTTGGACACGATGGGCTGTTTCCCCCCGATCGCCCGCGCGACCATGGTTTTAGGCGCATCCTCACTCGATGACAAGAGGCCTTTGATGGCGGTCATGAGCTCCTCGTCCTTGCCCGCCGACGCGACCGGGGCAATTTTCATCGTGTTCCGTTCCACGATGGCTATCATGGCCATGCGGAATCCGCCTGTCTCGACCGCGATCCGGCATGCCTCCCTGAACAGCTCATCGCGATCCTGCACGCGCACAATCAGTGTATTGATGCCGCTCAGCACCACATAGACGCGGTTGAGGTATTTGATTCTGGCTTCCGCCACCTTCCGTTCGGTGATGTCGCGGAAGTACCAGACGCGGCCGTAATACTTGCCATCCGCACCAGCGACCGGAGCGGAATACCGATCGATTATCCTGCCATCTTTAAACAATATCTCCTCGCGACTCTTGTCGTCGCGGTGTTCAAATAAATATTGGACCCGTGCGGAAAATGCTTCCGGATTCTCGACTTGGTCAACAACTGACTGGAGCACGGGTGCATCCACGCGCGCACTGACAAGCTGCGGAGATAGGCGCCATAACTCAACGAAATTTTGATTGTAGGAAACAATCCGTCCGCTCTCGTCGACCACCAGGATCGCATCGAGCGAAGTCTCCTGCTGGGTCAGGAGCATCGTGTTCTTGAATTTTATTTCCTCCGCCGTCCGCTTTGCTTCGTTGATATCGCGGAAATATACCGCCAGGCCTTGCTCGGATGGATAGGCGCGCACATCGAACCAGGTGTTGAGCGGCGGATAAAACTCCTCGAAACCCACGGCTTTGTTGACCTCCATCGCCCGGCGGTATTCGCGTTCGAAGGCGGAGCCTATGGTGTCGGGAAACTCCGTCCAGAAGTCCCGGCCGGTCAGCTCCGCGCGAGTCCGCTTGAGCAGCCGCTCGGCCTCGAGGTTGAGGAAGGTGAACCGCCACTCCCGGTCCACGGTGAAAAACGCATCCGTGATACTCTCCAGCGTCGTCGTGAGCCGCTCGGCCTGCAGATGTATCTGCTCCTCCGCCCGTTTGCGTTCGGAGATGTCGGTCAGCGTAACCACGCTGCCGAGCAGCTCGTTTCGTGCGCCCTTCAGGTGGCCGACACTCACCAGAAGATCGACCCCCTGCCCGTTGCGTTCCAGCCTCGCCTCTGCCGATAGGCTACGGTTCGCGTCGATGGTGTCGACAGCAGAAAATGCGGTGCCATCCGGCTGGCGCAGGGGAAAGGCGTGCTCAAAGCGTTGCCCGAGCAGGTTCTTGCCGTAGAGTGCCTGAGCCTGTTTGCTGGCGCGCATGATCCGTCCGGTCTCGTCGCAGATCACGATCGCATCGGCGGCCTGTTCCAGAATGGCGTTCGAAAGTTTCTCGGCGGCGAGAATCGCCTCATTGCGTTTCTGTTCCGTCAGGTCGGTCGCGACCATGCAGATGGAATCAGGCATCCCGTCCAGATGAAGATGACTTACCGACAGATAGACCGGTACCAGTATTCCGTCAGCGGCAGCGAGAGCCAATTCCTCTCGGTGATTTTCGAGCGCATCTTTTTGCAGCAGTGCCTGAAGAACCTGCCGGCTTTCCGGTGCAAACCAGTTATGAATCTCCGAGCCGATCACTTTTTCGAGCGGGGTTCCGAGCATCCCGGCAAAACGCCGGTTGGCATACAGAACCAGACCCTCCGGTGTCAGGGTAAGCGCTCCTTCGCTCATGTTCTCGATCAATATCCGGTAGGATTGATCGGCGCCCCTGAGCGTAAACAGCTGTGCACCACCCACGCCCGTTACGAACAGCGCGTCCGCCTCCCCGCTGAGTATCTCGCTCAGGGTCGCTTCAGCTTTTTCGAGCCGTGCGCGCAGGCTTTGATTTTCTGCGGCAATCTGCTGGGAGGTGTGCTTGCTTGGCATTACGCCGCCTTTTGTATATCCAGCCCGACCAGCACCCGCTCGGTGTTCGACATATCGCCGATGATGCGACGCAACGGGAGCGGAAGTTTTCTTATCAGTGTTGGCACGGCGATGATCTGTTCGCCCTGGGCCAGTTGCGGCTGCTGGTACAGATCGATCACGTCCAGCTCGTAGCGCCCTAGCAGGTTTTCCTCGCAGATTTTTTTGATGTTGGCGATTGCGTTAACGGATTTCGGCGACTGTCCGGCTATGTACAGTTTCAGGATATAGCGGCTGGATGCTGCTTTGCGCTGCGCAGTTTTTTCTGCAGGCTGCGCGGGCCGGGCCGGGCTCGTTTTCATTTCGAGCCCCCTTTTTGTATGTTCGGTTTCGCATCCACGTTACGACTCAGACCCATGTCCACACGTCCCTGCGCCAGTTGCGCTTTCTCTGCTTTTTCCTGTCCGATGATTTTCGACGACGCGATCTCTTGTACCGCAAACTCGGCGCGCAGCATGGCGATCTGAGCTTCCAGCGTGGTGCGCTTGCGTTCCAGCTCGATCCGCCGAAGCTCGACTTCCTGATTGCGTATCAACTTCGCAGCTTCATTTTCCGCCTCTTTCGTTAGCCTAGCCGAGCCGGTCAGCACACCTTCAGGTCCGACATACACATCGCGCAATTCCACGCCGTGATCGGTCAGCATGAACTCGCGTATCTGGTTCGAGTGCGCCATGCCGCGCGATTTCAGGATGGATAAACCGCGATTGCGCTCGCCTCCGCTGTCGATGGCACGCAGCAGCAGCCATGTGTCGATCAGGGACGAAATGCCAATCTCGGTTTGCTCGAGCACGCCGCTGCCCGACGTTAGATTGGTGAACAACGCGGTGATCTGCTTCGTTTTCAGAAAATCCAAAAGCCGCATGAACATCGATTGGACCCCGATCTCGTTGTTCCCGACGACGAAACTGTTCAACGGATCCAGAATCGCAACTTGCGGTTTGAAGTCATTGATCATTTTGTGCTTCATGGCCAGGTGCGTTTCCAGGCCCGCAAATGAGGGGCGGTTCGCATTAATATGCAGCAGGCCTTTCTTTACCCACTGCTGCAGGTCGATCCCGATGGAATTCATATTGCGCATGATCTGGCTGGGAGATTCCTCGAAAGAAAAGTAGAGCACGCGCTCGCCGCGACGGCAGGCGGCATCGGCAAAGTGCGCGGCGATACTGCTCTTGCCGGTGCCCGCCGTGCCGGACACCAGCACGCTGCTGCCCCGGTAATACCCGGTACCACCCAGCATCGCGTCGAGTCGCTGGATGCCGGTGGAAACACGTTCTGTCGAGGCAATGTGATTCAAAGCGAGCGAAGTGACAGGCAGCACCGAAATGCCGTCTTCGTCGATCAGAAACGGATACTCGTTGGTACCGTGCGTCGAACCGCGATACTTGACCACGCGCAAGCGCCGCGAGGAGGTCTGCTCGCTCACCCGATGGTCGAGCACGATCACGCAGTCGGAGACGTATTCTTCCAGGCCCTGGCGCGTCAGCGTTCCTTCGCCGCGTTCGCCGGTGATGATGGCCGTCACGCCCTTTTCCTTCAGCCAGCGAAACAGGCGGCGCAGTTCGGCGCGCAGGATGAGCGGATTGGGCAGGCCGGCGAACAGCGATTCGATGGTATCCAGCACCACGCGCTTGGCACCGATGGAAGCTATGGCTGACCCCAGCCGGATGAACAAGCCTTCCAGGTCGTATTCGCCGCTCTCTTCGATCTCGCTGCGTTCGATGTAGACAAAATCCAGCACGATCTTTTTGCGCGCGACCAGGTCTTTCAAATCGAAACCGAGCGAGGCGACGTTCTTGGTCAGGTCCTGGGTGGACTCCTCGAAAGCCATGAACACGCCCGGTTCGTTGAACTCAGTCGCACCCCGCACCAGAAACTCCATCGCGAGCAGCGTCTTGCCGCAGCCCGCACCGCCGCAGATGAGGGTCGGCCTGCCTTTGGGCAAACCGCCGCCGGTGATCTCGTCCAACCCCTGGATGCCGGTCGGCGCTTTGGGTAGCTGCGGCCTGGCTTTTGATATTGACCCAGCCATGGATGATGGTTTCGCTTTTGGAGTTGACTTGGCCTTGGGTGCTGGTTTGGATTTTGGTGCCGGCTTGGGTTTGTTCATGATTTATGCCTCTATTGGGTTTTGCGATTCAGCACCGGGTATCGCATTTGCTGTTCGGACTGTGCCCGGCAACAGCGTGGTGCGGCCGTGCGGCAAACCGCCGCCGGTGATTGAATTGAAAATGGTCGTGTCGGCAGGGATTTTAGTCGGTGTTTTCACGAACAAAGATCGGGATGATTTCATTGTTTCCCCTCCCAATAAAATTCCATGCAGAATGCATTCTTGACTCTGCAATCGCGATGACAAGCTGCAACACAGATCCTGCAAACCAGGTTCCGGACCGCGCGCAGACTCGTAATGCATACTGCCATGGTATACACGCTTTGGTCAGTGTCCGCCTGTTAATCGGGGTTGTATGTGCGATAGCGCACATTGCCCGCTGCCATGCTCCGGTGTCAGGGGGCGCAAATTTGCTTTGTTATATTTCGTTCGGGTGTTTTGCGGGAATCACGGTGCAATCCCCAATAAAAAAGGCGACCATCCGGTCGCCTTATTATTTTCATCATCAGAATTGCTAACCCACCCACTTCCGCGCATTCTGGAACATCTTCAGCCACGCGCCGTTTTCCTGCCAGCCGTAGGGATGCCAGGAATTCTGCACGGCGCGGAACACGCGCTCGGGGTGCGGCATCATGATCGTAAAGCGCCCGTTCCGCGTGGTGAGACCGGTGATGCCCTGCGGCGAACCGTTCGGGTTGAGCGGATAGGTTTCGGTCGCATTGCCGCGATGATCCACATAGCGCAGCGTGATCAGTTTCTGCGCCGCCTTGAGCCGTTTATCGTCGGCGAAGTCGGCATAGCCTTCGCCGTGCGACACCACGATGGGCATGCGGCTGCCCGCCATGCCTTCGAAGAAGATCGACGGCGAGGGTTGCACCTCGACCATCACGAAGCGCGCCTCGAATTGCTCGGAGCGGTTGCGCGCAAAGTGCGCCCAGTTTTCCGCACCCGGAATGATCTCGTGCAGGTTGCTCATCATCTGGCAGCCGTTGCACACGCCCAGTGCGAAGGTATCCCTGCGCTGGAAGAACGCGGCAAACTCGTCGCGCGCCCTGGGATTGAACAGGATGGATTTCGCCCAGCCTTCTCCCGCCCCAAGCACGTCTCCGTAGGAGAACCCGCCGCACGCCGCGATACCCTTGAAATCGCGCAATGAAACGCGCCCGCTGATGATGTCGCTCATGTGCACGTCCACCGCGGCAAACCCGGCACGGTCGAACGCCGCCGCCATTTCCATCTGGCCGTTCACCCCCTGCTCGCGCAGGATGGCGATCTTCGGCCGGGTCAGCAGCAGCAACGGGGAAATATTCTCGTTCAGTGCATAAGTCGATTTAACGTGCAGGCCCGGATCGGCGGCATCCAGCAACCGGTCGAATTCCTGCTGGGCACATTCCGGATTGTCGCGCAGCTTCTGCATCTGGTAGCTGGTCTCCGACCAGATGCGCTGCAGGTTGACGCCGCTTTCGCTGAACATCTTTTCGCCGCCGCGCATGATCTCGATCATGCCGGTCTGGTTCAGCGCGGCGATCTTCTGCACGCTCTTCAGACCCGCGTCATGCGCCAGTTCGATCACGTGCTGCACATCGCGGTTGCGCACCTGTATCACCGCACCCAATTCTTCATTGAACAGGGCGCGCAGCGTGTCGCTGTGCTGGTCATCAAGCTGTATCGTCACACCGATGTGGCCGGCGAAGGCCATTTCGCACAGTGTCACGAACACCCCGCCATCGGAGCGGTCGTGATAGCTGAACAGCTTGCCCTCGGTGTTCAGTTCCTGTACCAGTTCGAAGTATGCTTTGAGCACCAGCACATCATCGACATCCGGCGCGACATCGCCGACCTGCTTGTATACCTGTGCCAATGCGGAACCGCCCATGCGTTTTTTTCCCTGGCCCAGATCAATCAGCAACAGCGTGGTATCCAGGTAAGGCGCAAGTTGCGGGGTGAGGGTCTCGCGCGCATCGGGAGTCGGCGCGAACGCGGTCACGATCAGCGACAGCGGCGCGGTGACGGATTTCTTTTCCGTGCCGTCCTGCCATACCGTCTTCATCGACATGGAATCCTTGCCGACCGGGATGCTGATGCCAAGCTGCGGGCACAGTTCCATGCCCACCGCGCGCACCGTGTCGAACAGCGCGGCATCTTCGCCATGATGTCCGGCGGCAGCCATCCAGTTCGCCGAGAGCTTGATGTCGCCAATTTTTTCAATGCGTGCCGCAGCGATGTTGGTGAGCGCCTCGCCCACCGCCATGCGCCCCGAGGCCGGCGCATTCACCAGTGCCAGCGGGGTGCGCTCGCCGATCGCAAATGCTTCGCCGCGATTCGTGCTGAAACCCATCAGCGTGACAGCGACATCGGCCACCGGCACCTGCCACGGGCCGACCATCTGGTCGCGCGCCGTCATGCCGCCCACGGTGCGGTCGCCGATACTGATCAGGAAAGTCTTGTTCGCCACCGACGGCAGACGCAACACCCGCTCGATCGCCTCGCGCAACTCGATCTGGCCGGTATCGCAGGCGGTCAGCCGGGGCGTTTCGCGCGCGACATTGCGCGTCATCTTCGGCGGCTTGCCGAGCAGCACCGACAGCGGCATGTCCACCGGATAATCGCCGAATTCCTTGTCGTGCACGGTCAGCTGGTCATCGGCCGTCGCCACGCCGACCACCTCGAACGGGCAGCGCTCGCGCTCGCACAGCGAGCGGAATTCTTCCAGCCGCTCCGGGGTGATCGCCAGCACATAACGCTCCTGTGATTCGTTGCACCAGATCTGTTTGGGCGACATGCCGGTCTCGTCCAGCGGGATCTTGCGCAACTCGAAGCGCGCACCGCGTCCGCCGCCGTGCACCAGTTCCGGCAGCGCGTTGGACATACCGCCCGCACCGACATCGTGTATCGACAGGATCGGGTTGTTTGCGCCCATCTGCCAGCAGCGGTCGATCACTTCCTGCGCGCGGCGTTGCATCTCGGGGTTGCCGCGCTGCACCGAGTCGAAATCGAGATTCTCGGCGTTGCTGCCGGTATCCATGCTGGATGCGGCACCGCCGCCCAGACCGATCAGCATGCCGGGGCCGCCCAGATGCACCACCAGCGCGCCGACCGGCAATTCGTGCTTGTGGGTGTGTAGCGCGGAAATATTGCCGACCCCTCCCGCCAGCATGATGGGCTTGTGGTAGCCGCGCATCTCGCCGCTGACGTTCTCTTCGAAGGTGCGGAAATAACCGGCCAGATTCGGCCGGCCGAATTCATTGTTGAATGCCGCTCCGCCGACCGGGCCTTCCAGCATGATTTGCAGGGCCGAGACGATGCGCGAAGGTTTGCCGTAAGTTTGGGAAGGGTTTAAGGGAGAAGGGACCGCGCCTTCGGCGCTCAAGGGCGAACTCAAAAGCGGCGCAGAGGTTTTCCCATTCTCCCTTCCCCCTTCCCCCCTCTCATATTTTTCCCAAGGTTGAATGAACCCCGGGATGTTCAGATTCGAAACCGAAAAACCGGTCAGTCCGGCCTTGGGTTTGGAGCCGCTGCCGGTCGCGCCTTCGTCGCGTATCTCGCCGCCGGAGCCGGTCGCGGCGCCCGCGAACGGCGCGATGGCGGTCGGATGGTTATGCGTCTCGACCTTCATCAGGATATGCGTCAGTTCATCAGTGAACGCATATGCACCATCGGCACGCGGATAGAACCGCTCGACACGCGCGCCCTCGATGACCGAGGAATTGTCCGAATACGCCACCACCGTGCCCTGCGGGCTGACCTTGTGGGTGTTGCGTATCATGCCGAACAGCGAGATATCCTGCGGCTTGCCGTCGATCACCCAGTCGGCATTGAATATCTTGTGGCGGCAGTGCTCGGAGTTCGCCTGGGCGAACATCATCAGTTCGACATCGGTGGGATTGCGTTTCAGCTTCTGGAAATTTTCGACCAGGTACTCGATCTCATCCGCCGAAAGAGCCAGCCCCATCTCCAGATTGGCTTTCGACAACGCCGCGCTACCGCCCTTGAGCACATCCACCGTTTCAAGCGGTTGCGGCTTGCCGTGCCTGAAGATCTTTTCTGCGGCACCTTCAAAGGAGGTCAGCCCCCGCAAGGGGGACGCCGCAGGGTGCCCGGAACCTTCGGTTCCACCCTCGCGCAGTACCGATTCGGTCATGCGGTCATGCAACAGCGGCAACACTGCCGTTTGCTCTGCCTTGCTCAAAGGCCTGCCGTTGTTGGTCTCCAGGTAATACACCACGCCGCGCTCGATGCGCAGCACAGCGGACAGGCCGCAATGCTGCGCGATGTCGGTAGCCTTGGTGGACCAGGGCGAAATCGTGCCGAGGCGCGGCACCACGAGGACACGCTGCAATGTATCGGCTTGTCCGGGTTCACCGGCGCCTTCATCCAGACCCAGCACCTTATCCAGCACCTTTGCCTGCGCCTTGCTGAAGGTCGGGCCATGCGCCACCTGCAATGGGGGAGCTGAAGGTTGGCCGGAAGTGTTGCCGGCACTCTCGCGCAGCCCCCGCAAGGGGGACGCCGCAGGGTGCCCGGAAACTTCGGTTCCACCCTCGCGCAGCGCGATGAAATAGCAGTGGCGCGTGTCCGCGACGACCACGCCGGGCGCAACAGAACCCAACGCGCGGCGCAGTTTTTCCAGACGAAATGCAGACAGGGCGGCTTTGCCGACAGAGACTCGAAACATGGTAAAGACCACAATGAAATATCAGGGCAGGATTATACTATGCACCGCACTGATGAACGACTCATGAAAAATGAATGAACGTATTCCCGCCCTGACTCCCAAGCGGGTCATGGCAAACTTCCCGAAACGCCCGCGCGACAGCCATAAGGGCCTGTTCGGCACGGTCGCGGTGATCGGCGGCGCGGACGGCATGGTCGGCGCGCCGCTGATGGCGGCACGCGCCGCGCTCAAACTGGGAGCAGGTTGCGTGCATGTCGGCCTGCTGGCGGAGAATGCCCCGGCAGTCGATTTCATCCAGCCGGAACTGATGCTGCACGGTGCATCAGCCGCATTGCAACTGCCCGATGCGGACGTGTTCGCGGTCGGCTGCGGCCTGGGTACCTCGATAGCCGCGCAAAAACTTTTGTATGAAGCGCTCAAGCGCGATGCCGCGCTGGTGCTGGATGCCGACGCGCTGAACCTGCTCGCCAAACATGCCGATTTGCAGGACGACCTGCGCGCCCGCAAACTACCCTCCGTGCTTACGCCGCACCCCGGCGAAGCGGCGCGTTTATTGGCTTGCGGGACAAAAGAGATACAGGCGGATCGCGTCGCGGCGGTGCAAAGACTGGCGCAGCAGTTCGCCTGCAGCGTGGTGCTGAAAGGCGCTAACAGCCTGTGTGCCACACGCGACGGCAAGCTGTTTGTGAACAACACCGGCAACCCCGGCATGAGCAGCGCGGGCATGGGCGATGTGCTGACCGGCATGATCGCCGCCTTCATCGCGCAGGGAATGACCGCAGACGGCGCGATGCTGTTGGCCGTGCATCTGCACGGCGCGGCGGGCGATGCGCTGGCGGAACAAGGGATCACGATCGGCATGACCGCCAGCGACCTCACCGAGTGGGCGCGCTGGCTGTTGAACCAGTGGATGGACAAATAGCCATGCCGTTAAGCTGGAACGAGATCCGCAACCGTGCCCACGAATTCTCCAAACGCTGGGAAGGCGAAAGCTCGGAGCGCGCCGAAGCGCAGAGCTTCTGGAACGATTTTTTCTCGGTATTCGGCATCGAGCGCAAGCGCGTCGCCATATTCGAAAAGCAGGTGCAAATCACCCGCGCGGGGGAAAAGCTCAAGCATGGACGTATCGACGCATTCTGGAAGGGCGTGCTGCTGATCGAGCACAAGAGCCTCGGGCAGGATTTGAGCCGCGCTTTCGCACAAGGCGCCGATTACTTCGACGGACTGCCCGAGCGCGACTTGCCGCGCTACATCCTCGTCTCCGACTTCGCGCGCTTCCGTCTCTACGACCTCGAAGACAACACCGAGACCGAATTCAAACTCGCCGACCTGCACAAACGCATCAAGCATTTCGCGTTCATCGCCGGCTACCGCACGCAAACCATCGCGCCGCAGAACCCGGTCAACATCAAGGCCGCCGAGCGCATGGGCAGGCTGCACGACGCGCTCAAGGCGGCGGGCTACGCAGGCCATCCGCTCGAAGTGCTGCTGGTGCGGCTGCTGTTCTGCCTGTTCGCCGAAGACACCGGCATCTTTCAGCCCGCCAGCGCGCTCCGCGCCTGGATAGAGGAGCGCACCGCGCCCGACGGATCCGATCTAGGGCCGCAGCTCGCGCAATTGTTCCAGGTGCTCAACACGCCGGAAGACAAGCGCTCGAAAAATCTCGACGAGCAGCTTGCCGCATTTCCCTACGTCAACGGCAAGCTGTTCGAGGAAATGCTGCCCATCGCCGATTTCGACCTCGCCATGCGCGAGGCGCTGCTCGACTGCTGCGCGCTGGACTGGAGCGCGATCTCGCCCGCCATCTTCGGCGCGCTGTTCCAGAGCATCATGGACGCCAAGGCGCGGCGCAATATCGGCGCGCACTACACCTCTGAAGAGAACATCCTCAAGCTGATCCAGCCCTTGTTCCTCGACGAACTGCATGGCGAATTCCAACGTGTGAAAAGCAACAAGAACAAGCTGTTCGAGTTCCACAAGAAATTGCGCGCGCTGACCTTTTTCGATCCCGCCTGCGGCTGCGGCAACTTTCTGGTGATCGCCTACCGCGAACTGCGCAAGCTGGAACTGGACGTGCTGCGCGCCGTGCATGAAGGCCCCGGCTCGCGCTTCCTCGACATCCACCAGGAGATCAGCGTGGACGTGGACCAATTCTTCGGTATCGAGATCGAGGAATTCCCGGCGCAGATCGCGCAGGTCGCCATGTGGCTGATGGACCACCAGATGAACGTGCGCGTGTCCGAAGAATTCGGCATGTACTTCGCGCGTATCCCGCTCAAGACCTCGCCGCACATCGTCAACGGAAACGCGCTCACGCTGGACTGGAACGATGTGCTGCCGGCAGAACGCGCGAGTTATGTGTTCGGCAATCCGCCGTTCGTCGGCGCGAAATTCATGGACGACGTTCAGCGCGAAGAAGCGCAGCAAGTGTTCGCGGACATCAAGAGCGGCGGCCTGCTTGATTTCGTCGCCGCGTGGTATGTGAAAGCGGCGCAGTACATTATCGCGTCATCGCGAGCCCCGCAGGGGCGCGGCGATCCAGAATCAAAAGGCTGGATTGCTTCGGCTCCGCCTCGCAATGACGGCATACGTTGCGCCTTCGTCTCCACCAACAGCATCACCCAGGGCGAACAAGTCGGCGTGCTGTGGGGCTGGCTGCTCGCGCAAGGCATCCACATCCATTTCGCCCATCGCACTTTTCAGTGGAGCAACGAGGCGCGCGGCATGGCGGCGGTGCATTGCGTCATCATCGGTTTCGGCGCATTCGACGTGGAGAAGAAGACCATCTACGAATACGAGGACATTCGCGGCGAGCCGCACGCCGTCGCCGCGCGCAACATCAATCCTTATCTGGTGGATGCGCCGGATATATTGATTCGACGCCGTAGTCAGCCTATATGCAAAGTACCGCGTTTGCAAAAAGGTAACCAACCAACTGATGGCGGAAATTTAATTCTTAGTGAAATCGAATTCGCAGAATTTCAACATAACGAACCAGATATGGCAGCTAGATTTGTTAAGCGGCTAATGGGGGCCCGAGAGTATATTTACAATGAGAAGCGATATTGCCTCTGGCTGGTTGATGCGTCGCCTAACGATTTGCGTAATTCGCCATTTATATACTCACGAGTATTAGCCTGCCAGAAGTTTCGAAGAAACGAAGGTAAGGCTGGCGACACAATTGCTTTGGCTGATTCACCAAGCCTATTCAGGGAGACTAAAAATCCACAGAACTATGTGGTAGTGCCTGAAGTTTCTTCCGAAAACAGGCTTTACATACCAATTGGTTTTCTACATGGTGATGTAATACCAACTAACAAATTGCAAATAATCGAAGATGCCGGACTTTATGAGATGGGTATCTTGAGTTCAAATATTCACATGGCATGGATGAGGGCTGTGTCAGGGCGTTTAGAAAGTCGCTATCAATATTCGAACTCTGTAACTTATAACAACTACCCGTGGCCGGACGAGCCGACGGACAAACAGCGCTCCGCCGTGGAAGGCGCCGCGCAAGCCGTGCTGGACGCCCGCGCACAATTCCCGCAAAGCTCGCTCGCCGACCTCTATGATCCGCTGACCATGCCGCCCGCGCTGGTCAAAGCCCATCAGGCCCTAGACCGCGCCGTGGATACCTGCTACCGCAAGGCCGCCTTCACCAGCGATGCGCAGCGCGTGGAATTCCTGTTCGAGCGCTACCAGCAACTCACCAGCCTGTTGCCCGCCGTGTCCGCCAAACCGAAACGCAACTCCAGAAGGAAAGCGGCTGCATGAGCGATAGCAAGTCTGCGCCGGATTCGTCAACCCCACGCAACCGAAAATAATTTCCCGATAACCATGACCACACCCATCGACATCTCCGAAGAAGCCGGCGTGCGCTATCTGCACTTCGGCTCCGAATGGATACAGGGCGCGATGCGCATTGCGCGGCCGTGGAATCTCGAGCTGGAATATACCCGCGAGATGATGGCTTCCCTGTTATTGAGGGAAGGTGCGCGCTGGCCGCGCAAAGTGCTGTTGATCGGTCTCGGTGCAGCCTCGCTGACCAAATTTCTGTATCGTAATTTTCCGCTCGCGCATCTGACCGTGGTGGAAATCGAGCCGGATGTGGTCGCGGCCGCGCGGCAGTTCTTCAAGCTGCCGGAAGACCCGAAACGCATCAATCTCGTGATCGGCGACGGGGTGGAATACGTCGCGAATAAAGACAAGAAATTCGACCTGATCCTGGTGGACGGCTATGACGAAGACGCGAGCTCCGGCGCGCTGGATAGCCTGCCGTTCTATCAGTGGTGCCGGGCGCGCCTGAGCGATCAGGGAATACTGTCGGTCAACCTGCTCACCAGCAATGGCCGCCTGGACGGCAGCATATCGCGTATTGCCGAGGCATTCGATGATCGGGTGCTGGCGTTCCCTTCGTGCGAAAGCGGCAATGCCATTGCGCTGGCAGCCGAAGGCGACCCTGTCGAAATTTCCCTGCATGACCTCAGAGAACAGGCGCTGGACCTGAAAGAGGCAACCGGCCTCAACCTGATGCCCAGCATTGCGCGCCTGGAGCGTGCCCGGACTTGTCTGGACAACCTGCTGAAACTGTAGGACTAAACCTCGAATTGCTGCCCCTGCTCCAGCCTGACCGGTTGGAATTTCCCGCAGGCCGCGAAGACTTCCGCCATGATCGAATCTTCCCTGCCCGGTTCCAGGTGGGTGATAAGCAGCTTCACGGGGCGTTGCAACCGCGCCAGTCCCTGCGCCAGCAGCGCTGCAGTCATATGCCCGGATCGCGCGGCGGCACCGGCATTCTCGTTGAGAAATGTGGTTTCGATCATCAGGTATCGCAGGTTGTCGATTTTGTTCAGTTCCGTCCAGAATGGCTCGCAATCCGTGGTGTCGCCCGAGTACACGAAACTTCCCTTCCCGCTATCCAGCCGGTAACCCACCGCGGGCACCGCATGGCGGGCCGGCAACGGGGTGATGCGCCTGTGGCCCAGCATCGTGGTCTCGCCGGGCGTGACCGGAACAAAGCGGATGTAGGGATTATCAACCGTGGGCAGCGCACTGTAATCCGGCCACAGTTGGCCGCTCAACAGATTTTCTTTCAGCGCGGCGATAGTCTGCGGCAACGCATGCACCAGCAGGGGCTGCTTGCGCAAGAACGCCACCGCATCGGCAAGCAGCGGAATGAAGCCGCAATGGTCAAGATGGGCGTGCGTCAAAAAAACATGATCGATCCCGGCCATCTGTTCCAGGCTCAACTCGCCCACACCCGAGCCGGCATCGATCAGCACATCTTCGTCCAGCAGCAGCGCGGTGGTGCGCCGCGCACCGCCGATGCCCCCATAACAGCCGAGTACGGCAAGTTTCATTTCCCCTCCGGCCTGCCTTCCAGAATCACGCCGCTACGCTAGCAAGTTCGGCGCTGCGAATCAAGACCGGGCGGTAAAGCACAAGATAGCCACAGGTCGATGCATGCAAGAAATTCGCCCCCTGATTCAAATCAATGGCACAATTAAACCGCAGGCAAACAGGCACATTCAAACCAAGGGGGGAATATGGGCATGCTGATTTTTCTCGGTGTCGTCGCCGTGCTGGTGATCTACGGCATCAGTTTGTACAACCATCTGGTCAACGTCAAACACGCCGTGTCCAAGGCATGGGCCAACATCGACGTGCTGCTCAAACAGCGCCACGACGAACTGCCCAAGCTGGTCGAGGTGTGCCAACAATACAAGCAGTTCGAGCAGGCCACGCTGCAGAAAGTCATCGAAGCACGTTCGCAGGTTCATGCCGCGCGCGAACGCCAGGACATCGGCGCTCTCGGTCAGGCAGAAGGCGCCTTGCGCGCCGGGTTGGGCAGCATTTTCGCGGTAGCGGAAGCCTACCCGGAGTTGAAAGCCAATGAAAATTTCACACGGTTGCTGAATCGCATTACCTCGCTAGAGAACGGTATCGCAGACCGCCGCGAGTTGTATAACGAATCGGTGAACATCAACAACGTGCAGATCGAAGTGTTCCCCGCCAGCATCCTCGCGAGCATGTTCGGCTTCGGCGAAAAACCGTTGCTGGAATTCGCCGCCAACGAGAAGACGGATGTCGACATGAAAGCGCTTTTCAGCTGATTTGACGGGCACCTGATCATGCCGGTCTCGCTGCGTCGCGAATACGCGCATCTGGTCACCTCGGGTGCACAATTGCTGTTGCTGTTGATCGGACTCAGACTGGAGTCGCGCAACGGCTGGCTGGTTTGCCTTGCCATCATGGCCGCAATCAGCATCCTGGCCTGGCTGTCTGCCCTGGCCAGGATGCGCACGATACGCGACACACCCACGTCAAAAATCGCCTCCGCCGTGCAGGGCTATGTGGAACTTGCCGGACGCGGCCACCCGTTTGGAGAACCTTTGCTCGGGCAACTCAGCCGGCTGCCCTGCCTGTGGTATCGCTACAAGATCGAACAGCGCAATTCCGAAAGGAAATGGAGATCGATGGACAGCGGCGAGAGTGACGACTCGTTCATACTGCGCGACGAAACCGGAGAGTGCGTGGTCGATCCCGAACAGGCGGAGATACTCACCCGGCATCGCGACCAGTGGCTTGACGGCGATTATCGCTATACCGAATGGAAGCTCATCGAGCACGACAGCCTTTACGTCATCGGCCAGTTCCGCACCCAGGGCGGCAACAGCGTCGAGTTCGATACGAATGCGGAACTCGGCGCGCTGCTGGCAGAATGGAAAAAGGACATGCCGGCCCTGCTCAAGCGCTTCGATCTGGACAACGACGGCACGCTGAATTCTCAGGAATGGCTGCTGGCGCGCTCCGCCGCCAGACGCGAAGTGGCCAAGATGATGCGCGAAGAGCAGGAACAGCCGGATATCGACATCATCAGCCGGCCGCGCGAAGGAGAGCTGTTTCTGATCAGCAATCTCGACCAGGACAAGTTGTCGCGCCGCTACCTGTTGTGGAGCTGGGCGCATCTGGCGATATTCTTCGGCGCGCTGGGCGGGATCGGCTGGGTGCTGCAGGCAGCGGATTTTTAGCGCTCAAAAAAACAGGGGCGGTAATCAAACCCGCCCCTGCCCTGTCCGGTTCAACGCAAATCAGCCTTTTCTGCGCAGCATCATCCGTTCCATCAAGCCGTCCTTCATGATGAACTGGTGCTTGATCGCGCCGAGCAGATGCACTATCGCCAGCACAATCAGCACCGTGACCAGTTGCTCATGCACCTCGTGGGCAAACACGTTGTGATAGCCATGCTCCTTGGGCAACAGGTTCGCATCCCAGGCCAGCAAAGCCTTGCCGGCTGTGCTTGTGAAAACAGTGATGATACCGCTGAGCGGCAGCAGGAACAGCACCGCATACATCAGATGTTGAACGCCCTTGGCGGCCGCTTGGAACACCGGCTTGTCGTTGATCTTCGGTGGCGTGCCGTCCTTGCGGCGGAACAACAGTTGCGACAACACCAGAACCAATACCGAGGCCCCGACAGCCATATGGATCAGGTACCCGGCCAACGACGCCTTGCTCTCGTCAGTCATATCGGCCAGGCTGTCGCCCAGATACCAGGCGGCGAGCAACAGTGCCAAGGTCAGCCAATGTACGATCACCATGCGCTTGCTGTATTGCGTCATAACTTTAAAACTCCTGAATTATGGAACTTCTGAATTTCGTGGAACCGCCACCTGAATTCCGCAAATCAGAAAGCACAGGCCGGTTCCACTATGGTTCCATTGTTAAAAAGGGTACGCAATTTACCCCAAACACGCTCGATGTGCAGCACTTTTCTTGTCGATCCCGGCAGACACTGGCGTGATTTACTCGTTGACCGCAATCGCTGTATGCTCTCATCATCGCAGGGCTTCGGATCGACCGGCATGAGCGCAGTGAAGGACGGGCAGTCAATTTCAGGGTTGAGCACGGCAGAAGCTCAACAGCGCCTTGCCGCGTCCGGCTACAACGAGCTGAACCCGCCCCACCCGCGCCGCTTGTGGCATATCGTTGCCGATGTGCTGCGCGAACCGATGTTCCTGTTGCTGATCGCCGCGGGCGGAATCTACCTGTTGCTGGGAAGCATTGAAGACGCGCTGATGCTGTTGGTTTTCGTGCTGCTCATCATAGCCCTGACTGTGTCGCAGCAGCACAAAAGCGAGCGGGTCCTGGAAGCGTTGCGCGACCTTTCCAGTCCGCGCGCGTTGGTGATACGCGACGGCAAGCAGCAACGCATCGCGGGACGCGAGGTGGTGCCGGGAGACTTGATGCTGCTCAATGAAGGCGACCGCGTTGCCGCCGACGCGGTGCTGCTCAGTTGCAACGACCTGTCTGTCAACGAAGCCATGCTGACCGGCGAATCGGTTCCGGTGCGCAAACTTCCGGGCAGCGCAGACTCGACAGTTCTCCAGCCCGGCGGTGACGACCAGCCGTTCGTGTACGCGGGAACGGTACTGGTACAGGGCAGCGGCATAGCCCTGGTGACGGCCACAGGCAAGTCCAGTGCCATCGGGCAGATCGGCAAATCGCTCCAGGACACCCGTTCCGGCATCTCTCCGCTGCGCATCCAGACCGACCGGCTGGTGCGCCGTCTGGCGATATACGCCGGCGCACTCTGCCTGCTGCTGGTGCTTGCTTATGGTATCTCGCGCGGTCACTGGCTGGATGCGTTGCTGGCCGGCGTCAGCCTGGCGATGGCCTCGCTGCCGGAAGAATTCCCGGTGATCCTGTCGGTGTTCATGGCGCTCGGCGCGTGGCGCATCTCGAAGCGCAACGTGCTGACGCGGCGCCTCAATGCGATCGAAACCCTGGGCGCCACCACCGTGCTGTGCACCGACAAGACCGGCACGCTGACCGAAAATCGCATGGTGATCCGCCAGCTATACAGCGGCGGCCCCATGCCGGACAAAAACAGGCAGCTGCAAGTGGACAGCCACAGCCCGCTGCCGGAACCGTGGCACGAGCTGGTGGAATTCGGCATCCTGGCCAGCGAGCGCGATCCGTTCGACCCGATGGAACGCGCGCTGCATGAACTGGGGCAACGAACCCTGAGCGGCAGCGAACATCTGCATGCAGCATGGGACCTGGTACATGAATACAGCCTGTCTCCCGACTTGTTGGCCATGTCGCATGTCTGGCAGGGCGACGATACCGAACACCACATGGTTGCGGCCAAGGGTGCGCCCGAGGCGATCATCGACCTGTGCCACCTGCCCGAAGCGATAGCCGTAACCATCACGAAAGCTGCCGCCGACATGGCCGATCAGGGCTTGCGCGTGCTGGGCGTGGCGCGCGCCGAACTCAAACCCGGACAGAATCCGGAACATCAGTGGCCGGTACAGCAGCACGACATCGAGTTCTCGTTTGTCGGCTTGGTCGGCCTGCAGGACCCGCTCCGTCCAGAAGTCGCGCAGGCCATCGCACAATGCCGTGCAGCAGGCGTTCGGGTGGTGATGATCACCGGCGACCATGCGCGCACCGCACAGGCGATTGCCCGGGAACTGGGCTTGCTGGACATATCGGGAAAACAGGGCGAACAGGTATTGACCGGCAGCGAGCTGGATTCATTATCCGATGTAGCCTTGCGCGCAAAACTGCACGGGGTGCAGGTATTTGCGCGCATCGTGCCGCAGCAGAAGCTGCGCCTGGTGGAAGCGTTCAAGGCCAATGGCGAAATCGTCGCGATGACCGGCGACGGCGTGAACGATGCCCCCGCACTCAAGGCCGCGCACATAGGCGTGGCGATGGGCAAACGCGGCACCGACGTGGCGCGCGAAGCCGCCGGGCTGGTGCTGCTCAACGACGATTTTGCCTCGCTGGTTGCCACGATACGCCTGGGGCGGCGCATCTACGACAACCTGCGCAAGGCGATGAGTTACGCGCTGGCCGTGCACATCCCCATCGTCGGCATGGCGCTGCTGCCGGTGCTGATCGGCGAACCGCTATTGCTGCTGCCGGCGCACATCATGTTCCTGCAGATGATCATCGACCCGGCCTGTTCGATCTTTTTCGAGGCCGAGCCGGAAGAACAGAACATCATGCAGCGCCCGCCCAGACAGGCGAACCAGCCGCTGTTCGGCGGCATGCTGCTGACCGGGAGTTTGTTGCAGGGTCTGGTGGCTTTCGCGGTCGCCGCCGCCATTTATGCCTGGGCGATATCCCGGGGGTTCGAAGAAAATGCCGTGCGCGCGCTGGTGTTCGTTGCGATGGTCACCGGCAATATCGCGCTGGTGTTCAGCAACCGTTCACTGGGGGCGTCATGGCAAGGCGCCTGGGCGCGAAAAAATCCGGCACTGTGGTGGATCGTGCTGGGCGGCAGTGCCGGACTGGCGCTGGTGTCAGGCGTGCCGGTGCTGCGCGGGCTGTTCCATTTTTCCGGAGACGCGCCGCACATGCTGGGTGTCGGCGTGCTGGCCGCTTTCAGCATACTGCTGCTCAGCGCGGCAGTAAAGCGAACATTGGGAGAACGCCGATGAGGCGAATTCTTTTCCACAGCCTGTCGTTGCAGAAAAGACGGAACCTCCGGGCCGGGCGATCAGTGCTTGGTGCCGGGAACAGCAGGGGGTTGGACAGCCTGCTTGTCTGAAGATTGTGCCGGCGGATCATCCAGCAGCTGAAAGAAAACTTCGCCGCGCTTGATCATGCCCAGATCGCTGCGTGCACGCTCCTCGATAGCAGCAGTACCCTGCTTGAGATCAAGCACTTCGGCATTCAGCACCGCATTGCGCGTTTGGGTCTGCTGGTTGAGTTGTTGTTGCGCCTCAACCTGGCGGTGCAAATCCCACACTTTCAACCAGCTGCCTTTGCCCAGCCACAGCGGGTACTGCAACAGTAGCAGCAGGGCAATCAGTATCAGTGTGACAACACGCATTTCTGGAACCTCAGAAAACCCACATTTGCGAGCATCCGCTATGCGCCTTGAATTCGGACGTACTCTGGATTCTCAGAGGCACCCTTACCCTAACTGATAATACGCGTCGCGCCCCGGATAAGAGGCGGTGTCGCCCAGGTCTTCTTCAATGCGCAGCAACTGGTTGTATTTCGCCATGCGATCCGAGCGCGACATCGAACCGGTCTTGATCTGCAGCACGTTGGTGGCTACTGCGATATCGGCGATGGTGCTGTCCTCGGTCTCGCCGGAGCGGTGCGAGATCACGGCGGTATAACCGGCGCGCTTGGCCATTTCGATCGCCGCGAAGGTTTCGGTCAGGGTGCCGATCTGGTTGACCTTGATCAGGATAGAATTGGCAATGCCGCGCTTGATACCTTCGCGCAATATCTTGGTGTTGGTCACGAAGATATCGTCGCCAACCAGCTGGATGGTCTTGCCGAGCCGGTCGGTCAGCATTTTCCAGCCGTCCCAGTCGTGCTCGCTCATGCCGTCCTCGATGCTGATGATGGGGTACTTGTCCACCCAGGTTGCATACAGGTCGACCATCTGCGTCGATGTCAGCGCCAGCTTGTCCGCCTTCAGGTGGTACTTGCCATCCTTGTAGAATTCGGATGCCGCCGGATCCATGCCGATCGCCACATCCGTGCCCGGTACGTAACCCGCCGCCTCGATGGCTTCGACGATGACTTTCAATGCCGCTTCGTTGGAGCCCAACGCCGGAGCGAAACCGCCTTCATCGCCGACGGTGGTTGGCAGACCGCGCTTGTGCAATACCGCTTTCAGGGCATGGAACACTTCCGCGCCACAACGCAATGCTTCACGGAAACTCTGCGCGCCGACCGGAATGATCATGAATTCCTGCATGTCCGCCCCGCCTGTCGCATGGGCGCCGCCGTTGATCACATTCATCATCGGCACGGGCATCTCCATGCGGGCAGCACCGCCGAGATAGCGATACAGCGGCAGGCCGCTCTCTTCTGCCGCGGCTCGCGCCACGGCCATGGACACCGCCAGGATCGCATTCGCGCCGAGGCGCGCTTTGCTTTCCGTGCCGTCCAGCTCGATCATGGTCTGGTCGATGAAGGCCTGTTCGGCGGCATCCAGTCCGATGATCGCTTCTGCGATCTCGGTATTCACGTTCTCTACTGCCTTCAGGACACCCTTGCCCAGATAGCGTTGCTTGTCACCATCGCGCAACTCGATCGCTTCCTTCTCGCCGGTGGACGCGCCGGACGGCACGGCGGCACGCCCCATCACACCCGACTCCAGCAATACGTCCGCTTCCACGGTAGGGTTGCCGCGCGAATCCAGAATCTCGCGGGCGATCACATCAACTATTGCACTCATTCCTTTTACCTTCTTCCTTCTTCTAAACGTTTTTCAAATCGACTTTTTCTTCTATCAGCCCCTGCTGCTTGACTGTTTCATCCAACACTTTCAGCGTTTGCAACAATTCCCGGAGATGCCCGAGCGGAAACGCGTTCGGCCCGTCCGACAAGGCTTTGGACGGATTCGGATGCGTCTCCATGAACAATCCGGAGATACCTACCGCCACAGCCGCCCGCGCCAGCACCGGCACGAATTCACGCTGCCCGCCGCTGACCGTCCCCTGCCCGCCGGGCAATTGCACCGAGTGGGTCGCATCGAACACCACCGGGCAACCGGTGTTGCGCATCACTGCCAGCGAGCGCATATCCGACACCAGGTTGTTGTAGCCGAACGACGCACCGCGTTCGCACACCATGATGTTGTCCGCGCCGCTGGCCTCGCGCGCCTTTTCCACCACGTTCTGCATATCCCATGGCGACAAAAATTGCCCTTTCTTGATATTCACCGGGCGGCCGCAGAGCGCCACGGCGTGTATGAAATCGGTCTGACGGCAAAGGAATGCCGGGGTTTGCAGCACATCGACCACGGCAGCGACCGGCGCGATCTCATACTCTTCATGGACATCGGTCAGCACCGGCACACCGATCTGTTGCTTCACCTCGGCAAGTATTTTCAAACCCTCGTCCATTCCCGGGCCGCGAAACGATTTGCCGGAACTGCGGTTGGCCTTGTCGAAGGATGACTTGTAGATAAAGTTGATCTTCAGCTCTCGGCAGATCTCCTTCAACTGCCCAGCGGTATCCAAAGCCAATTGCTGCGATTCGATCACGCATGGTCCGGCGATCAGGAACAACGGCTGGTTCAGGCCGACATCAAATCCGCACAGTTTCATGATTGATCACTCACAGTTAGATGTCGGGCAAGCCCTCCCCGCACCAAGCGCTGCGCGCCACCGTGTCCGGGCTGCACATCAAATCCACACAGTTTCATACTGACACCTTTTCTTTCGCATGAGTTGCCTGGCGTTGCAAAGCCGCTTCCACAAAGGATTTGAACAAGGGATGTCCAGTGCGCGGTGTGGAGGTAAATTCGGGATGGAACTGCACACCCATGAACCACGGATGCAAGGATTGCGGCAATTCCATGATCTCGGGCAAATCTTCACTGGGTGTGCGCGCTGAAATGATCAACCCGTATTTTTCCAGTTCCGGCACGTAATGGTTGTTGACCTCATAGCGATGGCGATGGCGTTCATTGACTTCATCGCCGTAAATGCTTTGCGCCATGGTGCCGGGTTTGATCGGGCAACGCTGTGAACCGAGACGCATGGTTCCGCCCAGATCGGAATCGCCACTGCGTGTCTCGACCTTGCCGTCACGATCCTGCCACTCGGTGATCAGCGCGACCACCGGATGCTCGGTATGAAGGTTGAATTCGGTGCTGTTCGCATCGCCCATGCCCGCCATATCGCGCGCAAACTCGATCACCGCCAACTGCATGCCGAGGCAGATACCCAGATAGGGCACCTTGTTTTCGCGCGCAAAACGGATTGCGGCAATCTTCCCTTCCGTGCCGCGCTTGCCGAAGCCGCCCGGAACCAGTATCGCATCGAAATGTTCCAGGCCCTGCAAGCCTGAAGTTTCAAGCGCTTCGGAATCAATGTACTCGATATTCACCTTGGTCTGGGTGTGTATCCCGGCATGACGCAACGCCTCGATCAACGACTTGTAGGATTCGGTCAGGTCGACATACTTGCCAACCATGCCGATGGTGATCTGGTGCTGGGGATTTTCCAGCGCGGTCACCAATTTTGCCCATACCGACAGGTCTGCAGGCGGCAGGCTCAGCCCCAGCTCTTCACAAACGATACGATCCAGCCCTTGCAGGTTCAACATTTGCGGAACCTTGTAAATGCTGTCCACGTCCCACATCGAGATCACCGCTTCTTCGCGCACATTGGCGAACAGCGAAATCTTGGCACGCTCGTCATCGGGTATCGGCCTGTCGGCACGGCAGATCAGGGCGGTCGGAAAAATACCGATCTCGCGCAGCTTCTGCACGCTGTGCTGTGTCGGCTTGGTCTTCAGTTCGCCGGCGGTGGCGATGTAGGGAACCAGCGTGAGATGCACATAGGCCACCTGGTTGCGGCTCATGCGCAGACCCATTTGCCTGGCGGCTTCGAGGAACGGCAGCGACTCGATATCGCCGACGGTTCCGCCGATCTCGACGATCGCGACATCGGCCTTGCCATCGTGCGAAGCGGCAGCGCCGCGTTCGACAAAAGCCTGTATCTCGTTGGTGATATGCGGGATGACCTGCACCGTCTTGCCCAGATATTCGCCGCGCCGTTCCTTGCGGATCACGCTGTCATAGATCTGCCCGGTGGTGAAGTTGTTGGACTTGCGCATCTTGGCGGAAATGAACCGCTCGTAATGCCCCAGATCCAGATCGGTTTCCGCACCGTCCTCAGTCACGAACACTTCCCCGTGCTGGAACGGACTCATGGTGCCTGGATCGACGTTGATGTAAGGGTCGAGCTTGAGCATCGTCACCTTCAGTCCGCGCGATTCGAGGATAGCTGCAAGCGAAGCGGCGGCGATGCCTTTTCCTAAAGAAGAGACAACGCCGCCGGTAATAAAGATGTACTTGATCATGGGGCGCGATGATACCGCAAATCGTGCTGCCCTCAAAATTCGAAATGAGGCTTGCTGCTGTCATGCGGCAAGCCTTGATGGATAAACCTCTGCAGTTAGTGGAGCAACAGGGATTGCTGGACAGACACCGCACAAACCGACATCAGCGTGCCGGGCAGCAAACCAAGGAACAACACGCCCAGGCTGTTCAGGCTGATCAGCAGCGTGGTATCTTGCCCGAAGATGATCGGTTCGTGACTTTCCGGCGCATCGAAATACATCAATTTGACGATGCGCAGATAGTAGAACGCGCCGATCAGCGAGAACAGGACCGCCAGGACCGCCAACCAGACGTGTCCGGATTGCACGACGGCATTCAGTACCGAGAATTTCGCGTAAAAGCCCACGGTTGGAGGCACGCCTGCCATGGAGAACATCAGCAGCAGCATCATGAAGGCAAGCCACGGACTGCGCTGGTTGAGGCCCTTGAAGTCATTCAGGTTATCTGCCTCGAAACCCACCCTGGACAGCAGCATGATCATGCCGAACGTGCCCAGCGTCATCAGCACATAGATCACGGCATAGAACATCGAAGAGCCATAGCCTTCTGTGTCGCCGCTGATGAATCCCAGCAGCAGAAAACCCATGTGCGCGATGGTCGAATAGGCCAGCATGCGCTTCAGGTTGGTTTGCGCGATCGCGGTGATGTTGCCGAGTGCCATCGAGCCAATGGAAAGAATGACCAGCATACCCGACCAGTGTTGCTCCAGCGGTTGCAGCCCCGAGACCAGGATGCGCGAAACAAATGCGAAAGCGGCAAGCTTGGGCGCCGATCCGATCAGCATGGTCATCGCCGTCGGCGCGCCGTGATACACGTCCGGCAGCCACATATGGAATGGCACCGCGCCAAGCTTGAAGGCCAGGCCGGAAACCACGAACACCAGCCCGAACACCATCAGGGTCTTGTTCGCATGGCCGGATTGTATGGACTTCGACACTTCCCCCAGTTCCAGCGAACCGGTCGCCCCGTACAGCATGGACATGCCATACAACAGCAAGCCGGAAGCCAGCGCCCCGAGGATGAAATATTTCATCGCGGCTTCGGTGGCGAAGGCCGAGTCGCGCTGCAATGCGACCATTGCATACAGACTCAGGGAGAGCAGTTCCAAACCCAGATACAGGGTGAGGAAATGATAGGCGGAGATCATCACCATCATGCCGAGTGTGGCAAACAGGGTCAGCACCATGAATTCACCGCTGAACAGATCGCGCACGGTGAGATACTGGCGTGAATAGACCAGCATCATGGAAACCGACAGGTAGGTCAGCAGCTTCAGCACATCGGACATCAGATCGTCCACGAACATGTTGTGAAAGACCAGCGCCACGCCGTTTGCATGCGTGCCCACGGTGATCAGCGCACAACCCATCAGGGTGAGTTGCACCAGCATGTAAGTGACCAGCCTGCCGCTTTGCTTGATCAGCGAATCCGCAATCAGGATCACGCACGTCATGACCAGCAGGAAAATTTCCGCGCTGGCCGGCATCAAATTAGTCATCAGGTCCATAATTCAGTCGTTAGTTGGTAGTCGTTAGTCGTTAGTCTCTAGTTGATAGCGGGTAGTTGATTTACTAATAACTAACGACTAAAAACTAGCGTCTGTCCTCTGGTCACGGCAGCTTGGAGCGTGCCGCGTGTACCAGCAAATCGTTGACCGACACATGCAATATTTCACCGAACGGCAACGGATACAGCCCCATACCCAGCACGGCAACAGCCAGGATCGCGAAAATGAATTTTTCGCGCACGGTGATATCGGTCAGCTTGGCAACATGCGCGTTGGCCACTGCGCCGAAGATCACCCGCTTGTACATCCACAGCGTGTAGGCCGCACCGAAGATCAGTGTGGATGCGGCGGCAAAGGCATACCAGAAATTCGTTTTGACCGTGCCGAGTATCACCATGAATTCGCCGACGAAGCCGCTGGTGCCCGGCAGGCCGACGTTGGCCATCGCGAACAGCATGAAGAATGCGGCGAACACCGGCATGGTGTTCGCCACACCGCCATAGTCGGCAATGTTGCGCGAGTGCATCCGGTCATACAGCACGCCGATGCACAGGAACAGTGCGCCGGACACAAAGCCGTGCGAAATCATCTGCAGCAGCGCGCCTTCCATACCGTATGCATTGAAGATGAACAAACCCAGCGTGACGAAACCCATATGGGAGATCGACGAGTACGCCACCAGTTTTTTCATGTCGGTCTGGGTCAGTGCCACCAGGCCGATGTATACCACCGCGATCAGCGACAATGCGATCATCACGCCGGCCAGATGATGGCTGGCATCCGGCACGATCGGTATGGACAAACGCAGAAAACCGTAAGCTCCCATTTTCAGCATGATCGCCGCCAGGATCACCGAACCCCCGGTGGGCGCCTCAACGTGGGCATCCGGCAGCCAGGTATGCACCGGGAACATCGGCACCTTCACCGCGAAGGCGAAGAAAAACGCGATGAAGATCAGAATCTGCGCGGTCATCGGGATCGCGACCTGGTCGAAATCGAGTATCTCGAAGCTGCCGCCGGACTGGTTGTAGAGATAGATCAATGCCACCAGCATCAGCAGCGAACCGAGCAAGGTGTAGAGGAAGAACTTGACCGCCGCATACACACGATTGGCGCCGCCCCACACGCCGATGATCAGGAACATCGGGATCAGCATGGCTTCCCAGAATACATAGAACAGGATCGCATCCAGCGCGGCGAACACGCCTATCATGATCCCGGACATGATCAGGAATGATGCCATGTATTGCGCGACACGTTTCTCGATCACATGCCATCCGGCCAGCACCACGAGGGGCGTGAAGAAGGAAGTGAGCAGAATGAACAGCACCGAAATGCCATCCACACCCACGTGATAGTGAATGTTGAAGCGCGTGATCCAGTTGTGCATCTCGACGAACTGCATCGCCGAGGTGTCGCGCATAAAACCGGTATACAGCGGAATCGTCACCAGAAATCCCAGCACCGAGCCTACCAGCGCCAGAATGCGCGCCAACGGGGCATTCTTGTCGTCGCCGGTGGCCAACACCAGGATGCCGAACAGGATCGGCAACCAGATCGCAACACTAATTACAGGTAATCCCAAAAACATGCTGTTATTCCTTTACTTTCTTGCTGCCAACCACAGGTCACTAAAACCAGTTCCGCACCGTCAGCAACACGAACACGCCGATGATCATGGAAAACGCATAGTGATAGATATAGCCGGACTGGAGACGCCTTAGCACTCCGGAAAACAGGCCTATTACCTTGGCCGTACCGTTCACCATCACCCCGTCGATCAGCTTGATATCGCCGAAATTCCACAGGAAGCGGCTTGTCCCGCGCGCCCCGCCGGCAAAGAACCAGTCGTTGAAACGGTCGAAGTAATATTTGTTATCCAGCAGGGTATAGATGAAATGAAAACGCTTTTGCAGCGCGGCCGGGAAATCCGGGCGTTTCAAATAGAACACCCACGCGGTCAACACGCCTGACAAAGCAAGCCAAAGCGGGTACCCGTACAGGGCGTGCAAAACCATTGCAAACGCCCCGTGAAACTCGGTTGCCAGTTCTGCCATGCCGGGATGTCCGGCCGAGATGTAAATGGCGTCCTTGAAATAGTTGCCGAACAAAATCGGTTCGATGGTGAGATAGCCTATGAACAGCGACGGGATAGCCAGCAGGATCAGCGGCAGGGTAACGACCCATGGCGATTCGTGCGGCTTCTGTCCCGGTGCGAGACCGTGGTGGTGGTCCGCAGACACCTCTTCGTCTGCATGATCGCCATGGTGATCATGGTGCGCCTTGCCGAAGCGCTCCTTGCCATGGAACACAAGGAAGTACACGCGGAATGTATAGAATGCGGTGACGAACACTCCTGCCACCACGGCAAAATAGGCAAAACCGGCACCCGGCAGTTTCGACAACCCGACCGCCTCGATGATGCTGTCCTTGGAATAGAAACCGGAGAAGAACGGTGTGCCGATCAGGGCCAGCGAACCGATCAGGAACGTACCCCAAGTCCACGGCATGTACTTGCGCAGTCCGCCCATGTTGCGGATGTCCTGATCGTGGTGCATGGCCATGATCACGCTACCGGCAGCCAGAAACAGCAGCGCCTTGAAGAAGGCGTGGGTCATCAGGTGAAAGATCGCCACCGAGTATGCGGAAGCACCCAGCGCGACGGTCATATAGCCGAGTTGCGACAAGGTGGAATAGGCGATGACGCGCTTGATGTCGTTCTGGATCATGCCGAGGAAACCCATGAACAGCGCGGTGATTGCGCCGATCACCATGACGAACGACAGCGCGGTATCCGACAGCTCGAACAGCGGCGACATGCGTGCCACCATGAAGATGCCGGCGGTCACCATGGTCGCGGCGTGTATCAGTGCGGAGATCGGTGTCGGACCTTCCATCGAATCGGGCAGCCAGACATGCAGCGGGAACTGTGCCGACTTGCCCATCGCACCGATGAACAGCAAAATGCATATCGCAGTCAGCAGATTCACCGACATGCCCGGGATAGGTGCCATGTCATTGGCGTGCATGGCGGCATTGGCGAACACCGCATCATATTGCAGAGTGCCAAACACCATCAGCACCAGGGCGATGCCGAGCAGGAAGCCGAAGTCGCCGACGCGGTTCACCAGGAAGGCTTTCAGGCTGGCGTAGTTCGCGGTAGGACGGTCGTACCAGAAACCGATCAGCAGGTATGAAACCAGGCCCACCGCTTCCCAACCGAAGAACAGTTGCATGAAATTGTTGGCCATCACCAGCATCAGCATCGAGAAGGTGAACAGCGAGATGTAACTGAAGAAACGCTGGTAGCCGGTATCTTCTTTCATATACCCGATGGTGTAGATGTGCACCATCAGCGACACAAAGGTGACCACCAGCATCATGACGGCGGTGAGACTGTCGATCAGGAAACCGACCTGAAACCTGGCATCTCCCGAGGTAAGCCAGGTATAGACAGAGCCATTGAACCCGTGTCCATCCTGGACATCCTTGAAAATCGCCGCAGAAGCAAAGAAGGAAACAGCTACCAGCGCAATCGTGATGCGATGCGACCATGTGCGTCCCAGCCACTTTCCGAACACACCGGCGATGATCGCACCGAACAGCGGAGCAAGCGGAACCAGCAAATAGAGGCTTGGCATGTTCATCAACCTTTCAAACTGTCGAGATCGTCGACATTGATGGTATTCAGATTGCGGAACAGCACCACCAGAATCGCCAGACCGATGGCGGCTTCGGCTGCGGCCACGGTCAGAATGAAGAATACGAAGACCTGGCCGGCGGTATCGTTCAAATAATGCGCAAACGCCAGGAAGTTGGTATTCACCGCCAGCAGCATCATTTCGATCGCCATCAGCAGCACGATCAAATTCTTGCGATTCAAAAAGATACCGACCACGCTGATGGCGAACAGCACGGCACTCAGTACCAGATAATGCGACAGTGTTATCACTCTTCCGCTCCCTTAGATTAATCTTTACGCACTGACTTCATCGTGACGATACGCAAACGATCCGCCTTTTTCACTGCAACCTGTTCCGAGACCACCTGCGACTTGGCATCCTTGCGACGGCGCAAAGTCAGTGCAATCGCGGCCACCATCGCCACCAGCAATATCACTGCGGCAATCTCGAATGGATATACATATTCGGTATAGAGCAAACGCCCAAGTTCTTTGGTGTTGCTGTAATCGGCAGCATGTTTGACGGCAACCATGCCCCCGGATGTTTCCGAAGCACCCAGCACCCAGATCATTTCGAATGCCATCAACCCGGCCAATCCCGCGCCAAACGGCAACCAGCGCCAGAATCCTTCGCGCAGCCGCACCAGATTGATATCCAGCATCATCACCACGAACAGGAACAGCACCATCACCGCGCCCACATACACCAGCACCAGCGCAATGGCGAGAAACTCGGCTTCGAGCAACAGCCAGATACCGGCGGAACTGATGAACGCCAGCACCAGGAACAGCACCGCATGGACCGGATTGCGCGAGGTAATCACGCCCAGTGCGGCAAACACGATCAGCGCCGCGAACATATAAAACACGATGGCTTCAAAATTCATTAACTTGCCCTTTATGCTTGGGGAGAAGAGATAAGGGTGAAGTGAGAAGGGTAAAACCCTGACACCGCTTTGCGCTTCTCACCCTTCCCTCTTCTCTCTTTACCCTTCACCATCATCCATTATCGGTACTTGGCATCCGCCGTCCTGTCCCTGGCGATCTGCTCTTCGTATTTATCGCCCATCGCCAGCAGCATCGGCTTGGTGTAATACAGGTCGCCGCGCTTCTCACCGTGATACTCGAATATCCGTGTCTCAACGATCGCATCCACCGGGCAGGCCTCTTCGCAGAATCCGCAGAAGATGCATTTCACCAGGTCGATATCGTATTGCGTGGTGCGGCGTGTGCCGTCCTCGCGTTCCGCCACCTCGATCTTGATCGCCAGCGCAGGACAGACCGCCTCGCACAACTTGCAGCCGATGCAGCGCTCTTCACCGTTGGCGTATCTGCGCAGCGCATGCAGGCCGCGGAATCTGAAGCTTTGCGGGGTCTTTTCTTCGGGGAACTGTACCGTGATCTTGCGCGCGAAGAAATATTTACCCGTCAGCGCCATGCCCTTGACCAGTTCGTAAAGAAGGAAGGTCTTGAAGAAATTCTTGATCATTTGCATATTCGTCTCCTCCGCCTTTTACCAGACCCAGAGCGAGGTCTGCATCCACACTGCGATCACCACTACCCAGATGATGGTGAGCGGAATGAACACTTTCCAGCCCAGGCGCATCAGCTGGTCATAACGGTACCGCGGGAAGGTCGCACGGAACCACAGGAACAGCAACAAAATGAAGGCGACCTTGCCCAGCAGCCAGATGAAACTGTCCGGCAGGAACGGCACAGGCGACAACCATCCGCCCAGGAACATGATCGAGGTCAGGAAGGCGATCAGGATCATGTTGGCATATTCCGCCAGGAAAAACACCGCGAACGCCATGCCGGAATATTCCACATGAAAACCGGCGACAATCTCCGATTCGCCTTCGGCCATGTCGAACGGCGACCGGTTGGTTTCCGCCACGCCGGAAATCAGGTACACGATAAACATCGGAAAAAGCGGGATCACATACCAGTTCAGCGCACCCCAATTGCCGTGCTGGCCGTTCACGATGTCGGTCAGGTTCATGCTTTGCGAGGCCATCAGCACGCATACCAGCGCGAAGCCCATCGCGATCTCGTACGACACGATCTGCGCCGCAGAACGCACCGCACCGATAAAAGCATACTTGGAGTTGGATGCCCAACCGGCGATGATGATGCCGTATATTCCCAGCGAGGTCATCGTAAGGATATAAAGCAGCCCGGCATTGACATTGGCCAGCGCCATCCCGTCGTCGAACGGCACGACTGCCCAGGCAGCAAGCGCCGGTGCAAAGGCCATGATGGGAGCGATAACGAACAGGAGTTTGCTTGACCCGCTCGGTATGATGATTTCCTTGAGAAACAATTTCAGGCCGTCGGCGAGCGGTTGCAGCAGCCCGAAATAACCGACGCGATTCGGACCGATCCGGATCTGCATGTAGCCGATGACCTTGCGCTCGGCCAGTGTCAGATAGGCGACCGCACCCAACAGAGGCAATATGATCGCGAAGATCTTGACCACCGTCCACAACAACGGCCATACCGGCTTTATGTAACCCCACATCGTGTCCCAGAGCCCGAACAGGTTCCAGAACCATTGGAAAAAATGCAGTATCAGGGCTTCCATCATGCACGCTCGACAGTTATTGCGCCAAACATCGCGCCCAGTCCAGCCGTGACCGGATGCCCCGCCGCCACGCGTGCGGTAGCGACCGGCATGCTGTCATCCGCCCGCACCACCAGGCGCGCACTTGCGTTACCCTGATTCACTTTCACCGTGTCCCCGGATTGCACACCCAGCTTGTGCAACTCGCTGCCGTGCATGGCCACACACGGGGTTGCCGCATCGCGCGTCAATTGCAGCGACGCTGCGCGACGCACCACCGCATCGGTTGCGTAGATCGGAACATCGCTGACGCGCTGCAGACCCTGGCCGTTGCTGCTTGCTGTGGTTTGCACTGCAACGCCCGCGATATGATTGTCCAGCTTGCCGGCAATGCTACTTGCCCCGTCTTTCAGGGGCAATACTTCGTCGAGCACCGCTTCGCCGGAATCATAATCAAAGCCCGGCATTTCCAGCAGGTTGCCCAGAACGCGCAGCACCTTCCATGCCGGACGCGCTTCGCCCAATGGTTTGACCGCACCCCTGAAACTTTGCACGCGGCCTTCGCTGCTGACAAAGGTGCCCGAGGTTTCCGTGAACGGCGCGATAGGCAGCATCACATCGGCATACTCGGCCGCACGGTGTTTGTACGCGGACAATGCGACCACCATGTCGGCGGCATACATCGCCGCCATCGCCTGTTGCGGGTCATGCATGTCCAGTTCCGTCTCGACATTCAGCAGCAAGTAGGCCTTGCGCGGCGAAGCCAGCATTTGCGCGGCATTCATGCCTTTCTCGCCGGATGGCACGGCACCGGCCAGATAACCGCCGACACTGTTCGCCGCTTCGCCCAGGTAGCCGAACTTGGCCGCGCACAATGCGGCAATCTGCTCGGCCAGCATGGCGATCTGTGCAGCCCGAGGATGCTGTTGCGCGAAATTGCCCAGCAGGACGGCTGCACGTTCGCCGCTCGCCAGGCTGTGGGCGATGGCCTTGGCCGATTCGGAGGGTTGTACAGCATCGATGACCTTCTGCATTTCGCCGGACAGTGTTGCCGACTTTTCAGCCGCCAGCGCCTTCAGGATTTGCCCCAGGCTGTTCGCCAGCTCGTCCGGGGCAACGATGGCTTTATTGGCAACTGCCATAAGCAAATCATCGTCGCTCGCATGCACGATGTTGGCTTGCGCGCCTTTCTTGACGGCCTGACGCACGCGACTCGCCAGCAGGGGGTGGTCTTTGCGCAGAAAGCTGCCGACGATCAGAAAGCGGTCACGGGTATTGATGTCTGCGACCGCCATGCCCAGCCAGGGAGCGCCCGGGCGATGGTCATCGGCAGTGAAATCGGAGTGGCGCAAACGGAAATCCACGTTGCCGCTGCCCAACCCGCGCACCAGTTTCTGCAGCAGATACAATTCTTCCAGCGTGCTGTGCGGTGTCGCCAGCGCTGCGATTTGGTCGGCGCCGGCCGTGCTGCCGATCTGGCGCAATCCGTTCGCCACATATTCCAGCGCGACTTGCCATTCGACCTCTATCCACTTTCCGTCCTGCTTGAGCATGGGTTTTGTCAATCGCTCCGGCGAGCTTAACCCTTCATAGCTGAATCTGTCCTTGTCTGAGAGCCAGCATTCATTGATCGCCTCGTTCTCGACAGGCAATACACGCATCACCCTATTATTCATCACTTGCACCGCCAGATTGGAACCCAGGCCATCGTGCGGGCTGACCGACTTGCGCCGCGACAATTCCCAGTTGCGCGCGGTGTATCGGAACGGTTTGCTGGTCAGCGCCCCTACCGGACACAGATCGATCATGTTGCCGGACAACTCGGAATCAACCGAACTGTTCACAAAGCTCATGATTTCGGAATGCTCGCCGCGGAACGCCATGCCCAGTTCCATCACGCCGGCGATCTCCTGTCCGAAACGCACGCAACGCGTGCACTGGATGCAGCGGTTCATTTCCTCGGTGGAAATCAGCGGGCCGATGTTCTTGTGCATCACGCTGCGCTTGGGTTCCTGATAACGCGATGCGCTGCCGCCATAACCCACCGCCTGGTCCTGCAGTTCGCATTCGCCGCCCTGATCGCAGATCGGGCAATCGAGCGGATGATTGATCAGCAGGAATTCCATCACGCCCTGCTGCGCCTTGACCGCCATCTCCGAGTGTGTGTGCACCTTCATGCCATCGGCAACAGGGGTCGAGCAGGCCGGCAGCGGCTTGGGCGTCTTTTCGATTTCAACCAGGCACATGCGGCAATTGGCCGCGATGGAAAGTTTCTTGTGGTAACAGAAATGCGGTATATAAACACCGAGCTTGTTCGCCGCGTCCATCACCGTGGAACCGCGCTCGCTCTCGACCTGCTTGCCATCAATTTCAATGTTGATCATTACTCACCTAACCCGTCAGCTTCACACCAAGCAGCGCTTGTGTTCGATGTGATATTCGAATTCGTCGCGAAAATGCCTGAGCATGCCCTGCACCGGCCAGACTGCGGCTTCGCCCAATGCGCAGATCGTGCGCCCGGCGATGTTCTCGCCCATGCTCAACAACAACTCGATATCTTCCTTGCGCCCTTCGCCATGTTCGATACGGTGCAGGATGCGATACAGCCAGCCGGTGCCTTCCCGGCACGGCGTGCATTGGCCGCAGGATTCCTCATAATAGAAATAGGACAATCGTTCCAGGGCGCGCACCATGCAGGTGGTGTCGTCCATGATGATCACCGCGCCGGTGCCCAGCATTGAGCCCGCTTTTGCGATGGAGTCGTAGTCCATGTCCAGATCCATCATGATTTCGCCCGGCAATACCGGCATGGACGAGCCGCCCGGAATACAGGCCTTAAGTTTGCGTCCGCCGCGCATTCCGCCGGCCATTTCCAGCAATTTTTTGAACGGCGTTCCCATCGGCACTTCAAAGTTGCCCGGATTATTCACATGGCCTGAAACCGAAAACAGCTTGGTGCCGCCGTTGTTGGGTCTGCCCAGTTGCAGAAATGCCTGACCGCCGTTGCTGATGATGTACGGAATGCTGGCAAAGGTCTCGGTATTGTTGATGGTGGTCGGCTTGCCGTACAGGCCGAAACTGGCCGGGAACGGCGGTTTGAATCGCGGCTGCCCTTTTTTACCCTCGATGGATTCCAGCAATGCCGTTTCTTCGCCGCAAATATATGCGCCATAACCCAGATGGTTGTGCAGGTCGAAACAGAAGTCCGAGCCCAGGATGTTGTCGCCGAGATAGCCTGCGGCACGTGCGGCCTCGCAGGCTTCCTCCATGCGTTCATAGGCCTCGAAGATTTCGCCGTGTACATAGTTGTAACCGGTCTTCACCCCCATCGTATAGGCGGCGATGGCCATGCCCTCGATCAGCAGATGCGGGTTATAGCGCAGGATGTCCCAATCCTTGCAGGTGCCCGGCTCGCCCTCATCGGAATTGCAGACGATATATTTTTCGCCGGTGTAGTTTTTCGGCATGAAGCTCCACTTCAGCCCGGTAGGGAAGCCCGCGCCGCCGCGCCCGCGCAATGCCGACGCCTTGACCTCGGCGATGATCTCATCCGGCGCCATCTTCTCGGTCAGCACCTTGCGCAGTGCCTGGTAACCGCCGACCTTGAGATAGTTTTCCAGCGTCCAGGGCTGGTCGAAATCCATCGTGGTAAAAATGACCGGTCCGCTCATGCCAGTGTTCTTCATGATTAGTCCAGCTCCGCTAAAATTTGGTCGATCTTTTCCGGCGTCAAACGGCCGCACATTTTTTTATTGCTGATGGTAAACAGCGGCGCATCGACACATGCACCCATGCACTCGCCCTCGCGCAAACCGAATTTGCCATCCGCGGTCGTTTCACCCAGGCCGATGCCCAGCTTATTTTTGAGATAGTCGACCGTTTCATTGGCGCCGCCCAACTGGCAGGACAGGTTGGTGCACACCGTGATGGTGTGCCTGCCCATCGGTTTGAGGTTATACATGTGGTAGAAAGTCGCCACCTCGTAAACCGCCATTTGCGGCATACCCAGATACAAGGCAATGTCCGTCATATCATCGGTGGCGATCCAGCCTTTTTCATCCTGCACGAAACGCAATGCCGACATCACTGCGGACTGTTTCTGGTCCGCGGGATACTTCTTCAACTCACGGTTGATCTGGGCTTGTATTTGTTCAGATAACATCTGGGAACCTCAAAAAATCCACATTGCATCCCAACTGCTGCGTTGCGGAAAAAATTTCTAGCTTGCATATACCCCATATGCGGCGCGGCGAAATTTTTCCCGCGCCTTGCATTTGGGCGAACTCTGAATTTTTAGAGGCTCCCATCAACGATCAACCTCACCAAAAACGATGTCCTGCGAACCGATGATGGTCACCACATCGGCAATCATATGCCCGCGCGCCATTTCGTCCATTGCGGCGATATGCGCAAAACCGGGAGCTCGTATCTTCATGCGATACGGCTTGTTCGCGCCATCGGAAATGAGGTAAATACCGAATTCCCCCTTGGGATGTTCGATGGCTGCATAAGCCTCGCCTGCAGGCACATGCATCCCTTCGGTGAACAGCTTGAAATGGTGGATAAGCTCTTCCATGTTTTCCTTCATGGATTCCCGCAGCGGTGGCGCAAACTTGTGGTTGCCTGTCATCACCGGGCCCGGATTGTTTCGCAGCCAGGCTATGCATTGTTTGATAATACGGTTGGACTGGCGCATTTCCTCGATGCGCACCAGATAACGGTCATAAGTATCACCGGTCCTGCCGACAGGAATATCAAAATCCAGCCTATCGTATATTTCATAGGGTTGCTTCTTGCGCAAATCCCATTCCACTCCAGAACCGCGCAGCATCGGACCGGTAAAACCCAGCGCCAGCGCGCGTTCCGGCGTGACCACGCCGATGCCCACGGTGCGCTGCTTCCAGATGCGGTTATCCGTCAGCAGGGTTTCATATTCATCCACGTATTTGGGGAAGCGATCGCTAAAGTCTTCCAGAAAATCGAGCAGCGAACCCTGGCGATTCTCGTTGAGCTTTTTTACCGCCGCGGCATTGTGGATTTTGGACGCCTGATATTGCGGCATGCTGTCCGGCAGGTCCCGGTACACGCCCCCGGGACGATAGTAGGAGGCATGCAGGCGCGCGCCGGATGCGGCTTCGTACGCGTCCATCAAGTCTTCACGCTCGCGGAAGCAGTACAGGAATACGGTCATCGCACCGATATCCAGCCCGTGCGCGCCGAGCCATAGCAGGTGATTCAGCAGACGGGTGATCTCGTCGAACATCACGCGGATATATTGCGCCCGCAACGGCACCTCTATGCCCGCCAGTTTCTCGACCGCCAGCACATAGGCGTGCTCGTTGCACATCATCGAGACGTAATCCAGCCGATCCATGTAGGGCAAGGATTGCAGGAACGTCTTGTGCTCGGCGAGTTTTTCGGTGGCGCGGTGCAGCAATCCGATGTGCGGGTCGGCACGCTCGATGACCTCGCCATCCAGCTCCAGGACCAGACGCAGCACGCCATGCGCTGCGGGGTGTTGCGGCCCAAAATTCATGGTGTAGTTTTTAATTTCCGCCATAGCTTTGCCTATCTCAACACTTGTTGCAACGCACGTTCACCATGCATTTCAGTGCAGACTAACTTGCGCAAGCAAGTTAAGCCCGCAGGACGGTCGTAACTAAAATTCATGGTGCAGCTTTTAATTTCAGCCATTGCCGCGCTCCAGTTTACTGGCGTATTTTTCTTCCCGCACGATACGCGGCGTCACTTCGCGCGGCTCAATCGAGACCGGCTGGTATACCACGCGTTGTTGCTCCGGGTCATAGCGCATTTCCACATTGCCCGACAGCGGGAAATCCTTGCGGAAAGGATTACCGACAAAGCCGTAGTCGGTCAGGATGCGGCGCAGATCGGGGTGTCCGGTGAACACGATGCCATACAGATCGAAAGCTTCGCGTTCATACCAGTTGGCGCACGGCCAGATATCGATAACCGATGCCAATACCGGAAATTCATCTTCCCCGGCAAAGACGCGTACGCGTATACGCGCGTTATTTGTCACCGAAAGCAGGTTATATACCACCGCAAATCTATGTGGGTGTGCGGCAGTGCCGACGGAAGGAATATCAGATCCGAAATAAGCGCCTCCCTCGGAAATATCGCTGCCGTAGGTTGAGTAATCGACCCCGCACAGGTCTATCATTTGCTCGAAGCGCAACTCTTTTTCATCACGCAAGCGCGTCAGCACTTCCAGCATATCCGGCGCCCTGACCACTACAGTCAGTTCACCCAGCTTCTCTTCCGTGCTGACCAGCTTGTCGCCAAACGAACTTGTCAGATTAGTACGCAGGGTACCCAATTCAGCAGTCATAGATCATCCTAGCGCGCAATCGTATTGGTTCGTTTGATTTTGTTTTGCAACTGAATAATGCCGTAAAGCAAGGCCTCGGCTGTTGGCGGACACCCCGGCACATACACATCCACCGGCACGATACGATCGCAACCCCGCACCACCGAATAGGAATAGTGATAGTAGCCCCCGCCATTCGCACAGGAGCCCATCGAGATCACCCAGCGCGGCTCGGCCATCTGGTCGTAGACCTTGCGCAGGGCGGGAGCCATTTTATTGCACAGCGTTCCGGCCACAATCATCACATCCGATTGCCGGGGGCTGGGGCGGAACACCACGCCGAAGCGATCCAGATCGTAACGTGCCGCACCGGCATGCATCATTTCCACCGCGCAGCATGCCAACCCGAAGGTCATCGGCCACAGTGAGCCGGTACGCGTGTAATTTATGATGGTATCCAGGCTCGTGGTAACGATACCTTTTTCCAGAATGCCTTCAATGCCCATGATATAACCTCTTGCAATCCACGACCCGGCAGCAGCCCGATAAAGGCAGCACTCGCGGACGGTCACATCCCCGCTTCGCGGGGCCCCTGCTCCCTGCTCGTGCTGCTACTCCCATTCCAGCGCCCCCTTCATCCATTCATAGATGAAGCCTACCACCAGGATGGCCAGGAAGATCATCATGGAGACGAAGCCGAATGTACCGATTTCCTTGAGCACGATCGCCCATGGAAAAAGAAAGGCGATTTCAAGATCGAAGAGTATGAACAGAATGGCAACGAGGTAATAGCGCACATCGAATTTCATGCGCGCGTCCTCAAACGCCTCGAAACCGCATTCATAGGGAGACAATTTTTTATCGTCCGGCCGATTTGGGCCTGCCAGCTTACCAAGTGCCACAGGGACTACGCCCATCGCGACACCAACACAGATGAACAGCAACACCGGGAAATAATTTTCCAGCATAGTATCTCTCTCCCTTTGCGAATGTTTCGTGAGCTAACCCAGAAATATTTATTATCTTTCGTCTTGTGCTACCGGCACGCCGGAGTGCCGGTTTATTTTATATTTGGTGCGGATGGGGAGACTCGAACTCCCACGCCCTTGCGAGCACAAGCACCTCAAGCTTGCGTGTCTACCAATTCCACCACAACCGCAATTCTACTGCGAAATTATTTCGGAATATCCTTGGACCTCGAATCATCGACGGGGTTAACCGCCGGAGCGACCGGGGCAGCCTGAGTGGCAGCCGGATTTACTCTATCCATTATTCCCTGTTGCTGCGTGGGATGAGAATACAGGTATGTCAGTGACAAACTGGTAATAAAGAACAGCGTCGCTGCAACTGCCGTACTACGACTGAGAAAATTCGCTGAACCGCTGGAACCAAACAGACTTCCCGCCGAACCTGTGCCAAACGCTGCACCCATGTCGGCTCCCTTGCCGTGTTGCATCAACACCAGACCAATCAACACCACCGCCGTCAAAACGTGTACTACCCAAACTAATGTTTCCACACACTACTCCAAATACGTAAATTAACCCTGAGCTGCACGGCATATTGCCACGAACTCTTCCGCCACCAGAGAAGCGCCGCCTATCAGGCCGCCATCGATATCCGGCATACCAAACAGCTCGACCGCATTCGCTGCCTTGACACTACCACCATAGAGTATACACAAGCTCTGTGCCACCTGGCTATTATGTTGTGCGACACGCTGACGTATAAAGGCATGAACTGCCTGTGCCTGCTGGGGGGTGGCTGTTTTACCGGTCCCGATAGCCCAAACCGGTTCATAAGCAATCACCGCCTTCGACAGGGCCTGTGCACCCGCATGATTCAGCACAGCATCCAGCTGTGTGGCGACCACTTGTTCGGTAATACCGGACTCGCGTTCCGTCAGGGTCTCACCCACGCAAAAGATCGGCTTGATACCCGCCTTGATGGCCGCATCAAACTTGGCTGAAGCTATCTCGTTGCTCTCATGAAACAGTCCGCGCCGCTCCGAATGGCCGATGATTGCATAGCTGCAACCAAAGTCGGCCAGCATGCCCGGGGCAACCTCACCCGTGAACGCGCCTTCTTCCTGCGGGCTAAGATTTTGCGCCCCCCAGACCACGTTGCTGCCCTGCAGCAAGGATTGCGCTTGCGCCAGATACGGGTAAGGGACACACACGGCATAGCCGGCTTTGTCCAGGTCACGCACTCCTGCCAGAATCGCTTGCAGCAACTCCTGATTGCGTGCCAGTCGGCCATACATCTTCCAGTTTCCCACGACAAGTTTGCGGCGCATCTCGTTCCCATCCCTTAGCTGCTGAATGGGGGATGCTACCCGCGAATGCAGTCAGGGTCAACGAAGAAGACACCCGACAAATCGACTCGGGATATAAAATTATCCCGCGCAATCGCAAGCAAGGATTTTTGTCTCGCGGCAAGGATTACCGGAACAACACAGGTTGATCAGGGCATGGAGAAGCCGGAATGCACTACACCAACCAGCCATAAAACCACGGCAAGTGCATCGCAGATCGAATTAAAGACTGCTTCAGGATTTAAGTCATGAATAACTAAAACGGATCGGCGTAAATTTCGCGCATCGAAGCACCGGCGAAGAAGGTCTGCTGCCTGGCTGCATTGACCATGTCCGGGTTACCGCATAAAAAAACCCGCCAGCCGGAAAGATCCGGATTGTCGGCAAGTGCAACATCCAGAACCATTCCTGACGAGTACCCGGCAGGTGCCTGCCCTTCGGAAACACATGGAACATAGCTGAAATTGGGATGAGTCTGCGCCAACTTTGTCAATTCCCCGACCAGATAAAAACCTTCCGTGTTGTAACTACCATGGTAAAGGCTGAGTTTGCCTTGATGCCCGTTCAATAGTGCGTCACGGACGATGCCATACAGCGGGGCAAGGCCGGAACCGGTCGCAATCAAAAGGATATTCTGTTCAGGATTACCCGGAACGTAAAAGCAATCTCCGGACGCTTCCGAAATCGTGATGCCATCACCCGCTTTGAGGTTAGCAAAAACCCAGCCGCTCACCAAGCCGGATGGAACCTTCCTCACATTGAGAAACAGCTCTTCGCCGAGCGCGGGAACGCTCGCCAATGAATAGCTGCGTGCGGTAGTTTCGTCCTTGAACAGATTGATGAACTGCCCGGCCTTGTATTCGATGGCTCGGGTAGGCTTGAGCCTGATACCGAGTATGTCCGAATTGAGATATTCGACACTGGTGACCCTGGCCTCGAGTTTACCCGTCCCCCCCTCGGGAAGAACGACCTCGATATCTTGTTCCGGATAACAGGAGCAAGCCATGAAATAATTCTGTGCGGCGAGTGTCGGTTTCAATCCCGCCGTGGCTTTTTCGGGCACTTCACCATCTACCGCCTGCATCAGGCAGGTCTGGCAAACGCCGGAGTGGCAGGAAGAAGGGACAGTAACACCCTGGGCAGTCAAACAATCGAGAACTGAATTTTCCCCGCATTCATACGACTGCCCGCCATAAATAATCTTGGCCATAGGTGCTTTGCCTTACTTGCCGAGAACGTCGTTTCTGGTGCTTTCGGCAATTGCAGCAGCTTGCGCGATCAGTTTTCCCGGAACCTTGAGTTCTGTAAGCGTGCCACCAAGATGCTCCATCACCGCATCGAAATGGGAATCGTTAAGACCCATTGCGACAAGATGCGCATGACCCTTGCGCATATCCGCGCCCGAATAATTGTGCGGTCCGCCGAAGGCCATCGTCAGAAAGGCTTTTTGCTTGGCCGCTTGCCTGTCCATATCAACACCCTCGAAGAAACGCTTGATACGATCATCCTTCAATACCTTGCGATAAAATATATCCACTGCGGCGTTAACTGCACCTTCACCACCAATTTCTTCATACAGACTCATATTTCATTCTCCAGATTATTTTCAATAATGGCGCCGGAATGCTCCGGCAATTGTATAAATCCCTCTTCAGGAGGTATATTCGAACCGCTTCAATGAAGAATACAGATTTAATATATATCCTAAATACATCTTAATTGCCTGTTATGATTACAGTCAAGATTAATGCATGCTTAGTTGCAATAAATCTGACGCAGATCAACCAGACACTTCTGAAACCGGCAAACAAAAAAATGCGGCGACTTGCTTTGAATACTGGGTTGGGGTTCCGTAGTAACTCTCATGAGAATGCGGCTCTCAAAACTTTGTCCAACTGGGAAGACATGAAATGCGCCTGACTCTGTATACCGATTATTCGTTGCGCGTACTGATTTACCTGGCAAGCAGGGAAGATGAAAACGTGACGATCACTGAACTGGCCGACTTCTACGAGATTTCGCGCAACCATCTGGTTAAAGTGGTACACAATTTGGGACTCGACGGCTATATCCTGACGACACGGGGAAGGCACGGCGGACTCAAACTCGCCCGGCCCGCAAAAGAAATTCTGGTCGGTGATGTGGTGCGGTCAACTGAACCGGATTTCGATTTACTCGAATGCTTCAACCCGGTCACGGACAAGTGCGTGATATCTCGCTCCTGCAGCCTGAAGTCCCTCTTATTCAACGCACAAGCCGGCTTTCTGGACGTGCTCGACAAACACACGCTGGCCGACATAGCCAAGGCATCAAAGAAAGCCAATCCTTCTTTCAAATCCATCCCGATTGTCGGCAGCTAACAATCTACAAGGGTAAATCAGGCGGCGAGCCACAAACAGGTTGCCAGTCAGGCAGCCTGTACCGGAATCTGATCGCGTTTCGCTATGATGCGGTTGTGCTCGTCCACATAGACAAGTTGCGGGTGATGTTTTTGCAGTTCCAGTTCGGAATACATGGCATAGCTGGCGATGATGAGGATATCGCCCGGATCGGCCTTGTGCGCTGCCGCTCCATTCACGGAAATCACCCCGGAACCGCGTTGGGCGCGAATAGCGTAAGTGGTGAAACGCTCGCCATTGGTGACGTTGTAGATATCGATCTGCTGATATTCCCTGATGTCGGCAGCATCCAGCAAATCGTCATCGATCGCGCAGGAGCCTTCGTAATGCAACTCGGCGTGCGTGACATGCACCCGGTGCAACTTGGCTTTAAGCATGATTCTTTGCATAAGACACCTCTTCTATCAGTGACCGCAAATTATACCAAAGGCAGGCAATCCACTGGTGAAACTATTAGCCATTCGACCAGGCCATCAAAAAGCGATAGCCAGGTCGCTGGTTATACAAAACAAGTTTTTGTGTGGAATCGACACTATCGCACACTGCCGCCCGTGTAACCAATCCAGATTTTCCGTGTAGGAGCGAGCTCGCTCGCGATTATCACTGACATTATCGCCAGCAAGCTGGCTCCTACGAAGGAAGCTATTTCTAATGGATAATCCGGGTTTAATGGGCAACCCGATTCACCAATCAAAAACAAACCTCAACATTATCGATCAGGCGGGTATTGCTCAATCTGGCTGCTGCCAGAATCACCAGATCCCGCTGCGACAGGCTTGCTGGCAGCAAATCAGACTGATTGCGCACCGCCACATAATCCACCTTCCAGCCCCGCGCCGATAGCCCTTCGACTGCCTGTTGCTGCAATCGTTCAAAATCGCGCTCGCTCTGCAGGATCGCCTGCCGCAGCCCTTGCAGCGTCCGGTGCAGGAACACCGCCTCGCCCCGCTCCGCCGCGCTTAAATACTGGTTGCGCGAACTCAGCGCCAGTCCGTCCGCGGCTCTCACGGTCTCCCCGCCGACGATGCGTACCGGCAGATTCAGTTGCGCGACCATCTGGCGGATGATGTGCAATTGCTGGTAGTCCTTCTTGCCGAACAGCGCGACCTGCGGCTGCACAATGTTCAGCAGCTTCAGCACCACCGTCGCCATGCCGCGAAAATGCCCGGGACGGACAGCGCCATCCAGTTGCTCGGCGACAGGCGGCGGCTCGACGAACACGGTTTGCTGTGCGGGATACATTTCGTTGACCGACGGCGCGAACACCACGTCCGCCAGGCCTTGCAGCTTGGCGCAGTCCGCTTCCAGCGTGCGCGGGTACCTGTCGAAATCCTCGTTCGGCCCGAATTGCAACGGATTGACGAAGATGCTGGCCACCACGCACTTGCCATGATCACGAGCGATGCTTATCAAGTTGAGATGCCCTTCATGCAGATTGCCCATCGTCGGGACAAATGCGATGGCACGCTCCTCAGCCAGTCTTGTGCGCAACTCGGCGATAGTTGTAACGACCAGCATCAAAAGCTGTGTTCCTGCGCCGGAAATGTGCCCGCTTTTACTTCGGCAACGTAATTCGCTACCGCTGCTGCGATACTGGGCGCATCCTGCATAAAATTCTTCACGAAGCGCGCCTTCTTGCCCGGATAGATGTCCAGCATATCGTGCAGCACCAGCACCTGGCCGGAACAGGTTGGACCCGCGCCGATACCGATGGTGGATATGGTCAGTTGCCCGGTGATCTCGGCAGCCAGCAATGCGGGCATAGCTTCCAGCACGATCATGCCCGCACCGGCCTGTTCGAGTGCCACCGCATCTGCCAACAACTTTTGCGCAGTTGCGGGTTCCCTGCCTTGCACGCGATAGCCGCCCAGCTGGTGCACCGACTGCGGGGTCAGCCCGATGTGCCCGCACACCGGGATGCCTCGTTCGGTGAGGAAACGCACCGTCTCGACCATGAATGCGCCGCCTTCCAGCTTGACCATCTGCGCACCCGCCACCATCAACTGCGCAGCGTGGGCATAGGTCTCCTGCGGGCTGACCTGAAAAGTACCGAATGGCATATCGCTGATGATGAATATCTGTTTGGCACCGCGCGCCACACAGGCGGTGTGGTACACCATGTCGGCCAACGTAACGGGCAGCGTGGTTTCATGTCCCTGCAATACCATGCCGAGCGAATCGCCGACCAGCAGCACGTCTGTGCCCTGCGCTTCCAGCAGCGCGGCGAAGCCGGCGTCGTAGCAGGTCAGCACGGCGATCTTCTCGCCTTTGTTGCGCATGGTTTGCAATTTGGTCAGTGTGGTGCGCATCAATCCCCCCGGCTAAAAAATTCGCGCGGCCCGCGCATTTCCTCGATACGCTTCAGCAGCAAGGTGAAATCCTCATCACCATCGACAAAATTCAGGTGCTCGCTATTCACCATCAATACCGGCGCCGAATCGTAATGATAGAAGAAATCGCTGTAGCTTTGTGACAGGCGATGCAAATAACTCTCGCTGATACCGAGTTCGTAAGGCTGCGCCCGGCGGTACACGCGCTCGGCCAGCGTCTCGGGTTCTGCCTGCAAATAAATAACCAGATCCGGCACCGGCGCCTGTAATTGCAGCGACCGGTAGATCTGCTGGTACAGCGCAAACTCCTCTTCGTTCAGATTGAGGCGCGCAAACAACGGGTCCTTGTCGAACAGATAGTCCGACACGGTGCTCTCGCGAAACAGGTCCATCTGCGCGAGGTCGCGGACTTCATTGCCGCGCTGGAACAGAAAGAACAACTGGGTTGCCAGCGCATATCGCGGCGGATCCTGGTAGAACCGGGCAAGAAAGGGATTTTCATCGGGCTTTTCCAGCAGCGTGGCAGAGCCGGTGTGCTGCGCGAGCCGATGCGCAAGGCTGGTCTTGCCAACGCCTATCGGCCCTTCCACTACGACGTAGCGATACTTGTCAAACAGCATTGCGCATCCTGTCCACTACCTGATCCCGGCATTTTTCAAGAGCCAGTTCTGCCTTGCCGACACCGGGAATGCTGATATCGGGCGCGATCTCCAGCAAGGGCTGCAACACGAATGCACGTTTGTGCATCTGCGGATGGGGAATGGTCAGCCCATGCTCGTGCAGCTGCACATCGCCATACAGCAGAACATCCATATCCAGCGTACGCGGCGCGTTGCGGTAGGTGCGCTTGCGGCCGTGCTGATGCTCGATGTGCAACAGCGCCTTCAACAAGGCTTGCGGCGTTAAGTCCGTTACGATTTTCGCCACCGCATTCACGAAATCCGGCTGAGCCTGGAAATCGGGCAAGTCAGGACAATCCAGCGGCGCACTGCGATATAACGATGATCGGGCCGCCAAACGCGTGCCCGGCAACTCATCAAGGTCAGAAAAGGCACGTTGCAATTGGCTGCGCGGGTCTTCCAGATTGCTGCCGAGTCCGATGAAGGCGATGTGAGCCATTACGCTACCGGCTCGTCCACTGCCGATACTTGAGGTTTCTTGCGCGGTTTGCGGCGGCGTTTTTTCTCGCCAGCCGCCTCCGGCTGCAACATTTCCGCCTGGCGCCCGGCACTGGCATCCTGAAACTCGTCCCACCACAAGCCAAGTTCGTCATCCACTTCACCGCTGGCGCAGCGCAACAGCAGAAAGTCGAATCCGGCGCGGAAGCGCGGCTGCTCGAGCAGGCGGAACGGACGTTGTCCGGCGCGTTGCTCGAAGCGTTGTTGCATCAGCCAGATTTCTTTCATCACCGCATCCTGGCGATGCGGGATGGCGAGTTGCGCCCTCTGCCTGGCCAGCACTTCGTCCATCGCCTCGTGCATTGCACCCACCGGGCGCGCGCCTTGCCGAACGCGCAGATTCCACGCCGCCAGCACCTCATGCCACAACAATGCGGCAAATAAAAATGCCGGTGAAACCGTTTTGTCCTGACTGAGACGCTCGTCGGTATTGCGCAATGCCAGCATGATGAATTTTTCGCCCACCGGCTGTTCCCAGATCACATCCAGCAAAGGCAACAGGCCGTGATGCAGATTCATCTTGCGCAACTGCTGGATGCATTCCAGCGAATGGCCGGACAACAACATCTTCAGCACCTCATCGAGCAAGCGTGCCTTCGGCACGTTGTCGAGCAGGGATTTCATCCTGGCAATAGGCGCAGCAGTAGCCGCATCCAGTTTGATACCCAGCTTGGCGGACAGGCGCACCGCACGGAGCATGCGCACCGGGTCTTCGCGGTAACGCACCAATGGATCGCCGATGATGCGCAACAGATGGTTGCGGGTATCGGCATAGCCACCGTGAAAGTCGTAAATCTCCTGAGTGGACGGATTGTAGAACAGCGCGTTGGCGGTAAAATCGCGCCGCGCCGCATCCTGCTCCTGATCGCCGAATTCATTGTCACGCAACAAGCGTCCATGTTCGTCGGTCTGCGCATCTTCGGCTTCTATCATGCGGCGAAAGGTGGACACCTCCACCACTTCCTCACCGAACATCACATGCACCAGCTGGAAACGCCGCCCGATGATGCGTGCGCGGCGAAATAAGCGGCGAACCTCTTCCGGCGTGGCATTTGTCGCAATATCGAAATCCTTTGGAATGCGTTCCAGCAACAGGTCGCGCACCGCACCGCCGACCACATAGGCCTGATAGCCTGCAGCTTGCAGGCCATCGGTGACTTTAAGCGCGCCATAGCTGATCTGGTCGCGCGCCACGCCATGCAATCTGAACGGAATCACCTGGGCATTTCCCACCGACTTGGTTTTGGCAGGCTTGCGGAATACTCGCTTGAGGAATTTTTTGATCATGCAATCTTTAAAATTGGGCAATTCCGAGAATGGAATGCGACACGGTCGGGTGAAGAATGCGGATTATACACTGCAGGAGTGACTATGCGGACAAGCCCAGGACCCAATGACCGTACAATTGTTCCGCTACGCTGTTTAAATCCCGCAGCTTGTCATTGATCTGTTGTTTCATCTCGTTTGCGGACCGCACTGCCGGACTGGCGCTGCTGGCCGCCATTTCATCCGCACCCGCCGCGCACCAGGCCGAGATCATTTCCGCATTCATTTCGACATGGCATTGCAGCGCGAGATGCCTGCCGATGGCATAGGCCTGATTGACGCAGTACGCACTGGACAGCAGGTGAGTCGCGCCTTGCGGCAGGCTGAAGGTTTCGCCATGCCAGTGAAACGCTTGAAATTTTTGAATATCGCCGAACCACGCGCGCGCAATATCGTTGTCCGACACCTGCACCTCGCCCCAGCCGATCTCCTTGACCGGATTGCGCGACACCACAGCGCCCAATGCCCTGGAGATCAGTTGCCCGCCCAGACAATGTCCCAGCAGCGGAATATCCTTGGCGACCGCATCGCGTATCACTGCCAACACCGGGGGTATCCACGGCAGGTCATCGTTGACGCTCATCGGCCCGCCCATGAAAACCAGCCCGGAATAAGCCGATGCGCTCGATGGCACGGCATCGCCCGCATCGACAGCGATCAGTTGCCACGGGATTTCCCGTCCGTCGAGGAAATTGGCAAGGCAGCCGGGGCCTTCTATGCCGGCATGACGAAATATGGCGATGGGCTTCATGAAATCCGGGAAGGGTTAAGGGGAAAGGGAACGCACCTTTGGTGCTCAAGGGAAAGTGCGGATTTACCCTTATCCCTTCCCTCTTCCCCCTTCACTCTTTCGTCTTATCTCTTTCGATCAGTGCGTAGGCGGAATGATTGTGTATCGACTCAAAGTTCTCCGACTCGACCACGTAGGCATCGATGCGCTTGTCTGCATCCAGCACCGCCGCTACATCGCGCACCATGTCCTCGACGAACTTTGGATTGTCGTAAGCGAGCTCGGTGACGAATTTTTCGTCGGGACGTTTCAGCAGACCGTACAACTCGCACGAGGCCTGCTCTTCCGCTATGCGGATCACGTCTTCGATCCAGACGAATTCGTTGGTGCGTATTGAAAGCGTGACATGCGAACGCTGGTTATGCGCGCCGCGATCGGAAATCTTCTTCGAACACGGGCACAAACTGGTGACCGGCACCAGCACTTTCATCGTGATGCGGTGCTTTCCGTTTACCGTTTCGCCGATCAGCGTGACATCATAATCGAGCAGGCTTTGCACACCCGACACCGGGGCAGTCTTGTTCACGAAATATGGAAAACTCATTTCGATGTATCCGGACTTCGCTTCCAGACGCGTCACCATCTCGCTCAGGATTTTCTCAAACGATTCCACCGAGATTTCGCGTTCGTGCTGGTTCAGAATCTCGACAAAGCGCGACATGTGCGTGCCCTTGAAGTTGTGCGGCAGATGCACGTACATATTGAAAGTTGCTACGGTGTGTTGCACACCGACGCTTTTGTCCTTGACCTTCACCGGATGGCGTATGCCCTTGATGCCCACCCGATCGATCGCCAAATGGCGCGTGTCCGGTGAACTTTGCACATCGGCAATAAAATCTGGCTTGGGACTATTCATGGCTGACTTCCTCTTGGTTTAAGTTATATGAATATTATAACCAATCCCGACAAAATTAGTAGGTTAATTTATTTTTAATCATCCGAATCAGACCATTGGCATCCAGGCCGCAATCTGCCAGCATTTGCGCATGGTCGCCCTGCTCGATGAATTGGTCCGGCAAGCCGAGCTGCAACATGGGAATCGTGACCCCTTGCAGTTGCAAACATTCCGCCACCGCGCTGCCCGCCCCGCCCTGCACGGTGTTTTCTTCCACCGTGACCAGCAGTTCATGTTCGCGCGCCAGGCGCAATACCAACCCGGCATCCAGCGGCTTGACGAAACGCATGTTCGCCACTGTCGCATCGAGTTGTTCCCCGGCAACCAGTGCCGGCGCCAGCATGCTGCCAAATGCCAGGATCGCCACCCGCTTGCCTGCGCGGCGCAATTCACCCTTGCCGATGGGCAAGGCACTCATTTCGGGATTGACAGCCACCCCGGGTCCGGTGCCGCGCGGATAACGAACCGCGCTGGGCGTATTCAACTGCATGGCGGTATACAACATCTGGCGGCATTCGTTTTCGTCTGCCGGCGCCATCACCGTCATGTTCGGGATACAGCGCAAATAGGAAAGGTCAAAGCTGCCCGCGTGCGTTGCCCCGTCCGCGCCGACCAGACCGCCGCGATCGATCGCCAGCACCACCGGCAGATGCTGGATCGCGATGTCGTGGATAAGCTGGTCGTAAGCGCGCTGCAAAAAGGTCGAGTAGATCGCCACCACCGGCTTGTATCCATCGCAAGCCAATCCGGCCGCAAAGGTAAGCGCGTGCTGTTCGGCGATACCCACGTCGAAATAGCGATCCGGAAAACGCGCCGCGAATTCCGTTAAGCCTGAGCCTTCGCACATCGCAGGCGTGATGCCCACCACACGTCCGTCCCGGGCTGCGATGTCGCACAGCCATTGCCCGAACACTTGCGTGTAAGTCGGCCTGGCGATTTTTCCGTCAACATTGCCCTGGACTGGTTTTGGCACTATGCCCTGGGTGCGGTCGAACTTGCTGACGCCGTGATACAGCAGGCAATCTTCCTCGGCCAGCGCATAGCCCTTGCCTTTTTGCGTGACGATATGCAGAAACTGCGGGCCGCTCAGCTTGCGGATATTGCTGAGCGTATCCAGCAACACATTCATGTCGTGTCCGTCGATCGGGCCGATGTAGTTGAAGCCGAACTCCTCGAACAGGGTGCTCGGTGTCACCATGCCCTTGACGTGTTCTTCGGCGCGCTTGGCGAATTCGAGCACCGGCGGCATGCCTTTCAGCACCTTCTCGCTGGCTCGCCGTGCCGCGGCATAGAAACGCCCCGACATCAGCCTGGCCAGATAATTGTTCAGCGCGCCGACCGGGCGCGAGATGGACATATCGTTGTCATTGAGTATCACCAGCAGATTCGCATCCAGCGCACCGGCGTTGTTCAGCGCCTCGAAGGCCATGCCACCGCTCATCGCGCCGTCGCCGATGACCGCCACGGCGCGTCGCTCGGATCCCTGCAGTTGCGCCGCCACCGCCATGCCCAGCGCAGCCGAGATCGAGGTGCTGGAATGCCCGGTGCCGAAGGTGTCATACGGACTTTCTTCACGCTTGGGGAAACCGGAGATGCCGCCCGCCATGCGCAAACGACTCATCGCCTCGCGCCGGCCGGTCAGGATCTTGTGAACGTAAGTCTGATGCCCCACATCCCACACCAGCTTGTCTTCCGGCGTGTCGTAGATATAGTGCAGCGCGATGGTCAACTCGACCGTGCCCAGATTGGAAGACAGATGCCCGCCGGTCTTGCTGACCGATTCAACCAGGAATTCGCGCAACTCGCTCGCCAATTGCGGAAGCTGCGCGCGATCCAGGGCACGCAAATCGTCGGGGCTGGTGATAGTATCAAGTAACTTATACATCAGAACTTTCTCAGTACGATGAAGTCGGCCAGTTCGCGCAACCGTTGTGCGGCATCGCCAAAACCGGCCAATGCCTCCAATGCTTCCCGGTGCAAACGCTGCGCCATGTCGCGCGCGTCATGTATGCCGAGCAGGCTGACGTAAGTCGGCTTGGCATTATCCGCATCCTTGCCCGCCGTTTTTCCCAGCGTGGCAGTATCCGCTTCGCAGTCCAGCACATCGTCCACTACCTGGAATGCCAGGCCGATCAACTTGCCGAAACGGTCCAGTTTATCCAGTTGCGCAGATGAGACCGTACCGCAGTGCGCTCCCAGCAGGGTCGCCGCGCGTATCAGCGCGCCGGTCTTGTGGATGTGCATGAATTCCAGCTCGGGGAGCGTGAGGGACTTGCCCACGCTGGCGAGGTCTATCGCCTGCCCGCCCGCCATGCCGCGCGAGCCTGTGGCCATCGCCAGCAATTTGATCATTTCCAGCTGACGCTGAGCGTCATCGTTCAAACGATGTTCCGCGAGCAGTTGAAACGCCAGCGTTTGCAGACTGTCGCCGACCAGCAATGCGGTCGCCTCGTCATATTGAACATGGCAAGTCGGCTTGCCGCGGCGCAGCACATCATCATCCATGCACGGCATGTCGTCATGCACCAGCGAATAGGCATGGATCAACTCGACCGCCGCAGCGGCGATATTCAAACGGTCAACTGTTGCACCGGTCAACTCCCCCGCGGCAAAAGCCAGCAACGGCCGCACGCGCTTGCCGCCATCCAGCACCGCGTAGCGCATCGCCTCATGCAATCGCTGCGGGGCGGCTTCCGCACGCGGCAACAACCCGCCCAGCACATCCTCGAAGCGCACCTGCTGCGCTGCGATCCAGCCCTGAAAATCAGCGTGCATCAGGAGCCTGTCGAAGGGGATTGTCCGGATCCGCCGACACCGGGAAAATCTTTCAGCACGCCTTCTTCCAGTACGCGCACCTGCTGCTGCGCGTCTTCCAGCCTGGAACGGCAGAACGACAACAATTCGGCGCCGCGCTTATAGGCAGCCAGCGAATCTTCCAGCGACAACTTGCCCGCCTCCATGTCGGCGACGATTTTTTCCAGTTCTGCCATTGCCGACTCGAAGCCAGTTGATTTCTGGGTTTTCCCGGCCATTTGATATGCTCGTTTACAAAGAGGCGCATTCTACCTAACAGGGTGTTGAAAAACTACTGATAAAACCACCCGTTCTTGTTCTGTAACCTGCGCTTGGCGTCTGGGACTGTAACCGCCGCACACTAAAGCTTATACTTCGCCTACCCATAAACACTCCGTGAACCGCCATGCTGATCAATTGCGTCGCCTACCAGAACGGCGTCAAGCTCGCCGACCTTTCCGTCGAAGAAATCAGCGATTATCTTGAACGGAAGGATTGTTTCGTCTGGGTGGCGCTGCGCGATACCACCGAAGCCGAACTCGAAAAGATGCAGGAGGAATTCGGGCTGCACGATCTGGCGATCGAGGATGCCCGCCACGGCCACCAGCGCCCCAAGATCGAGGAGTACGGTGAAACGCTGTTCGTGGTGATGCACCTGGTGGAGGTTGCCCATCCCGATCTTGCAGTGGGCGAGATCAGCGTCTTCGCCGGGCACAATTTCATCCTTTCGGTGCGCAACCGCAGCAACCGGAGCCTGCTTGGCGTGCGCAAACGCTGCGAGCGCGAGCCCGAACTGCTGAGGCTGGGCTCGGGCTTCGTGCTCTATGCGTTGATGGACGCGGTGGTGGACCTCTACTTTCCGGTGATAGATGACCTGGAGTCGCAACTGGAATCCATTGAGGAACACCTGTTCGATAACGGGCAGGCGCTCTCCAACATCGAGCGACTCTATGAACTCAAGCGCAAGGCCATGGTGCTCAAGCATGCGGTCACGCCTCTGATGGAAGCCAGCGGAAAACTGCACGGCGGGCGCGTACCGCCTGTCTGCACCACCACTCAGGAGTATTTCCGCGATGTCTATGACCACCTGACGCGTATCAACGCGACGATAGACGCAATGCGCGACACCATCACCACGGCGATCCTGGTCAGCCAGTCCACGGTATCCATCGAACAAAACGTGATCAACAAACAATTGGCCGCCTGGGCTGCGATCTTCGCCATCGCCACCGTTTTCACCGGCATCTGGGGCATGAACTTCCGGCTCATGCCGGAACTGCAATGGGATTACGGTTACCCCGTTGCGCTTATCGTCATCATCGCAGTCTGCGGCTTTCTTTACCGGCGCTTCAAGCACTCTGACTGGCTTTAAATTTTTCCCGGATGACAAGGCGATGGCCGCCAACGGCCCGATCCCGGCGCCTTGTCGGAAAAGCTACAGCGAGCGGGACGAACTGACATAGTTGTTGCCCCACCAATTAATTTCGGGGACAATTGCCCTCCCTTCCGCAAGCTATTCACATCAGGGCATGTCCGATATCGCCAGCATCAATCAGCTCGGCCCGGCTCAGGTTCAACCGCCGCTCGGCTGGTACTTCGATCCCAGGATACTGGAGGTTGAACAACGCCTGTTGTTCGCGCAAGGACCGAATTACGTAGGCCATGAGCTGATGGTACCGAACTTGGGTGACTATCATGTGCTGGACGGTGGGGCGCAGATGCTGGTGCGCAATCAGCATGGCGTGGAGCTGCTCAGCAATATCTGCCGCCATCGCCAGGCGATCATGCTGGAAGGCCGGGGCAACGCGCAGCACATCGTCTGCCCGATCCATCGCTGGACTTACAAGACCGATGGTGAACTGCTCGGCGCGCCGCACTTCCCGCAAAACCCCTGTTTGAACCTGAACAAGTCTCCGCTGCAGAACTGGAACGGCCTGCTGTTTTCCGGCAAGCGCGATGTTGCAAAAGATCTGGCCAGGGTCGGCGTGATGCAGGACCTCGATTTTTCCGGCTACATGCTTGATCGCGTACAGGTGGACGAATACGCGTTCAACTGGAAAACCTTCATTGAGGTTTATCTCGAGGATTACCACGTCGTGCCGTTCCATCCCGGCCTCGGCAATTTCGTGGACTGCGACGACCTCAAGTGGGAATTCGGCGAACAGTACAGCGTGCAGACAGTCGGCATCCGCAACGGGCTGCGCAAAACCGGCAGCGAGGTTTATGCCAAGTGGCAGGAACAGGTGCTGCGCTATCACGGCGGCGAACTGCCCAAATACGGCGCGATCTGGCTGACCTATTATCCCAACATCATGGTCGAGTGGTATCCCGGCACACTGGTTATCAGCACCCTCGTGCCACGCGGCCCGGAGGCCTGCACCAACATCGTCGAGTTCTATTACCTCGAGGACATCGCACTGTTCGAGCGCGAATTCGTGGAAGCGGAACAACAGGCCTACAACGAAACCGCTATCGAGGACGACATCATCTGCCTGCACATGCATCGGGGACGCAAGTCGCTGTATCAGCGCGGTATCGAAGAACACGGCCCTTACCAATCGCCCACCGAAGACGGCATGCTGCACTTCCATGAATATCTGCGCCGCAATCTTGCGCCACACCTCTGATTGACACCGCTGGAATGACGAAAAACACCGGCCCTCTGTGGATGCTGGTCGCCGGACTGCTGTTCGGCTGCATGGGCGTGTTCGTCAAGCTTGGAGCGGTGCATTTCTCATATGGGGAACTGGTGTTCTACCGCTCATTCTTGGGACTGTTGCTGGTCTATGCCATCATGCGATCACAAGGCGTCGGTCTGGTCACCCTGCATTGGCGCGCCCACCTGTGGCGCGGCATTTCCGGAACGGTTGCGTTGGGTCTGTACTTCTACTGCATCTCCGTGCTGCCGCTCGCCACCGCCGTCACGCTCAACTACACCGCGCCGCTGTTCCTCACCCTGTTTACGATGATCGTGTACAAGGATAAATTCCACCTGCCAATGACTATCGCGATCATGCTGGGTTTCTGCGGCGTGGTGCTGTTGCTGCATCCGACCATGCAACGCGAACAGATGCTGTCCGGCCTGCTCGGACTGGCCTCTGGCTTCCTCGCCGGCATCGCCTACATCAACGTCAAGCAGCTCGGCATCCTCGGCGAACCGGCGCTGCGCACGGTGTTCTATTTCAGCCTGACCGCTTCGGTCGGCAGCGGCGTGTGGATGCTGTTCGACACGGCGCATGCGATCACCCTGCAAAGCTTTGCCATTCTGCTCGGCTTGGGCAGCACCGGCACCCTGGCTCAACTTGCTATGACACACGCTTACCGCACCGGCAACACGCTGGTGGTCGGCAGTCTGGCATACAGCACCATCGTGTTTGCCAGCCTGTTCGGCATGCTGCTGTGGAATGAATTACTGCCGCTGATCAGCTGGCTGGGCATGGCCCTCATCATCGCGGGCGGTGTGTTAAGCTTATGGTTGACACCCAAGCACCCGTCTCCAAAACAATAAATCAAGGAGCAGAAAAATGATCACCATCGAACAAACCGAAAAACTCGTCAACGTGGCTGTCCTCGGCGAATTCACCATCGCCGACTTCAAGACTTTCGAAGAGCAAACGCTCTACAAACTGAAATCTCCCGGCGAGCTGGATCTGCTGTTCGATCTGCGCGCCATGGTCAGCTACACCCTCGACGTGGCCTGGGAAGAGATCAAGTTCTTCCGCCGCGAGCACAACCACGACTTCACCAAGATCGCCGTGGTCACCGACAATCAATGGATTACCTGGCAGGCCTGGCTGTCGCGCATCTTCGTGGATGCGGATATACGCGTGTTCACGGATTATGAGGAAGCAAAGGCCTGGGCTCAGGCCTGAAGAACTGTGTGGAGCAGTTCACCGCCCTTTCAACCATGCCGCACAAACCGAAACCATAGAACAATTCTCCAGCCGCAGGAACAAGACGCAGCCAACACAGTTATCGTGTCTATTGGAAAGTTGAACTACAGGTATCGCTTCATCCGTGCCAATACTGTTTCGCGCGGGAACAAGGCCAGCACGGCATCGACCGACGGGGTTTGCGTCTGTCCCACCAGCATCACGCGCAACGGCATCGCCAGCCTGGGCATTTTCAAACCATGCTTGCCTACCGTTTCCTTGATCAGTGCGCCGATAGACGGGGCTTCCCACACCACATCCGTGAAACGTTCCGCGAGTTCCCGCAATGCGGGCAGCGCTTCGGCGGACAGGTGCGCATCCAGCAATTCCTTTTCAGGATGCAGTTCGATGTAAAACACTTCGGCGGCATCGGCCAATTCGTTGAGCGTGGCTGCGCGCTCCTTGTATAGCGCCATAACTGATTCCAGCGCCGGAACATCGCCCACTTTCACGCCGCGTGCTTCAAAGCGCGGACGCACCAGCGCAGCCAGGCGCGCATTGTCGGCCTGTTTCAGGTAATGCTGGTTGACCCAATTCAATTTCTCGGTGTTGAACTGCGCTGCGGATGGGGTGATGTGGCCGAGATCGAACCATGAGCAGAATTGCTCCACCGAAAAAATCTCGTCATCGCCGTGCGACCATCCCAGGCGTGCCAGATAATTGATCACCGCCTCCGGCAGGTAGCCGTCTTCATCGTATTGCATCACGCTCACCGCGCCGTGGCGTTTGGAGAGTTTGGTTCCATCATCGCCGAGTATCATCGACAGGTGCGCATACTGAGGCACTGTCGCACCGAGAGCCTTGAGAATATTGATCTGGCGCGGCGTGTTGTTCACATGGTCATCGCCGCGAATCACGTGGGTGATGCCCATATCCCAGTCGTCCACCACCACACAAAAATTATAGGTGGGTGTGCCGTCGGCGCGTGCGATGATCAGGTCGTCCAGCTCATTGTTGTTGAACCCGATGCGGCCTTTAACCAGATCATTCCAGCCCACCATGCCGCCGCCCGGATTCTTGAAACGCACTACCGGTACAACGCCTGCCGGCGGCACCGGCAGCACCTTGCCCATATCCGGCCGCCAGCGGCCATCGTAGCGCGGCTTCTCGCCGAGCGCACGCTGCGCCTCGCGCATCGCATCCAGTTCCTCCATCGAGGTATAGCAATAATAGGCAGTCCCCTCATCCAGCATCTGGCGGATCACTTCCTTGTAACGCTCCATGCGCTGCATCTGGTAGAACGGCCCTTCGTCGTAATCCAGATTCAGCCACGCCATACCATCCAGAATCGCCTGCACCGCCTCGGGCGTAGAACGCTCCACATCGGTATCCTCGATGCGCAAAATGAAAGTTCCGCCATGCTTGCGCGCATAAGCCCAGGAGAACAGTGCGGTGCGTGCTCCGCCAATGTGAAGGTAGCCGGTAGGGCTGGGAGCAAAACGGGTGCGTATGTTCATAAGTTAAACGGGGAAGATAAACAATGAGGGGTGAATTTTACGGGCTTCGCGAAATATGCGCACAAAGGATATGAGTTCCTTGTGCATGACGTGCTCAGACGAGCTGATGACACGGTTGCAGGTGCCATATTCAAGCTCCCTGACGGCGCAAAAGGCACCGGCCTCGTGGATCAGCGTCTCTGCGCCCACCAAGCGATTGCACTCATATCACATCCTCGATAATTCTTTGCCGTCCAGACCTACAACCCGGCCATGGCAACATATTTGATTTCAAGATATTCGTCGATGCCATGGTGCGATCCCTCGCGCCCCAGACCAGACTGCTTGACACCGCCGAATGGCGCCACCTCGTTGGAGATGATGCCGGTATTGACGCCGACCATGCCGTACTCGAGTGCTTCCGCGACGCGCCAGATGCGCCCGATATCGCGGCTGAAGAAATACGAAGCCAGACCGAATTCGGTGCGATTGGCCAGCTCGATGACTTCGTCATCGGTCTTGAAGCGAAACAGGGGTGCCACGGGTCCGAAGGTCTCCTCGCGGAATATCATGGAATCCGGACTTACGTCAGCCAGTACGGTAGGCTCGTAGTAAGTGCCGCCCAGCGCATGGCGCTTGCCTCCGGCAACCAGTCTGGCTCCCCTGGCAAGCGCATCCGCGACATGGCTTTCCACCTTGGCCAGCGCCGCATCATCGATCAGCGGCCCCTGCGTTACACCTGCAGTGAGCCCGTCGCCCACCTGCAGCTGCGCCACGCGGACAGCCAGCTTCTGGGCAAAGGCATCAAACACGCCGTCCTGCACGAACAGCCGGTTGGCGCACACGCAGGTCTGTCCGGCGTTGCGATATTTGCTGGCGATGGCGCCTTCGACCGCAGCGTCCAGATCAGCATCGTCAAACACGATAAAGGGCGCATTGCCCCCCAATTCAAGCGAGAGTTTCTTGATCGTATCCGCGCTCTGACGCATCAGAATTCGTCCCACTTCGGTCGAGCCGGTAAATGTCAACATGGTCACCACCGGGCTTGCGCAAATGGCCGCACCGATTTGCTGCGCATCCCCGGTAATCACCTGAAATACGCCACCCGGAATCCCGGCCTCTTCGGCCAGCACGGCCAGCGCCAGTGCCGACAAGGGTGTCTGCTCCGCGGGCTTGACTATCATCGTGCAGCCCGCCGCCAGTGCAGGTGCTGCCTTGCGGGTGATCATCGCGGTCGGGAAGTTCCACGGCGTAATGGCAGCCGTGACGCCGATCGGTTGTTTCAATACGACCAGGCGCCTGTCGTTTAGCGGCGATGGAATCACCTCGCCGTAGACCCGCTTCGCCTCCTCGGCAAACCACTCGATGAAGCTGGCGCCATAGGCGATTTCTCCGCGCGCCTCGGCCAGCGGCTTGCCTTGTTCGGCGGTCAGAATATGCGCCAGATCCTCCTGATGCAGCATGACCAGGGCAAACCATTTTTTCAGGAGTGCGGAACGCTCCTTTGCGGCAAGCGCCCGCCACTGTTTCTGAGCCGTTGCCGAAAAGGCAATGGCGCGCTCGGTTTCCGCGTGCCCCATCAACGGCACCCGGGCTATTGTTTCTCCGCTGGCGGGGTTTCTGACGGCGATGGTTGCGCCAGAATCGGCACCTACCCATTGCCCGCCCAGCCAGGCCGATGCCTGCCTGAGGAGTGACGGATGATTCAACTTGATAGGCATGGAATCTCCTCATGAAATGCGGTGAGCCTGCCGGCTCGCCCGCATGGTTACTACAAAATATGAAGGTTATTTCTTATGCAACCACAACAATGATTCATTGCATCCTGCACCGGGGCACTTGGTTCCGCTGCAAATATTACTACGTTCAATCTGAACTCATGGCCTTGATCAAGATCGCCTCTGGTTGCCGGTACTTTAATTTATGCCGTTGGCGGTTATCGACTGCATCAACTTCTCGCCACCTGTTTCAATAACCGAACAGAAATTGCCCCCGATCAGCATATTACCCATTCCCTGAATCAGGCTTGCTTTGAAGGCATAACTTCGCTTCAGAATAAACTTGGTGCGGATTCGCCAGCGCCGTCTCGAGAAGTGCACCGGAAGACCAAGAGGATGTTTTTGGGGTGCGATCTGCCTCGGTGAATTGTCGAAAATATGGCACCAGTAAAATTACTCGAATGGCTCTTGTTTGATTGCCGATTCAGGTGTTAAATCAGCTCAACATTGATTGATGTACATAAATAATAACCTATATAAAATAGTATGTTGTATTTGTTTTTCAGCGCAGGGCGCTTCTTGTAATTTTTTGATTTATTGGGTTTTGATTTATTAGGCAAGTATAATTGACACCAGTGACCGGATGTATGGGGGTTGGCGCAAATTCTTCGTCCCCGCAGACCGTGATGTGATTGCGACTTCAGAACAATAGTTGCGTAGCAGCTTTCCATACACGTCTGTCGCCTGAGGTGTTGGGCTTGAATAACCGATGTAACAAGGAGAATATTATGTTCGGTAGTAACCTGAACAATCGAGTGGGATTGCTTGGCGCTCTGCTGGCAACAGTCTTGTTGGCGCTTGGCATGCCCAGCCTGTCTGTAGCCAGTGAAGATAAAGTACTCAATATCTACAATTGGTCGGATTACATCGGTGACGACACAATAAAAAATTTCGAGAAGGAAACAGGCATCAAGGTTCGCTACGATACCTTCGATAGCAACGAAACGTTGCATGCCAAGCTGGTTGCCGGGAGAACAGGTTACGACATTGTCGTGCCTTCATCGAATTGGGCCAAGATACAGCTCGAAGGCGGTCTTTTGATGAAACTGGACAAGAGCAAGATCACCACTTACCGCAACCTCGACCCTTTCGTAATGAAGAACCTGGCGACCATTGATCCAGGCAACCAGTACCTCGTACCCTGGTTGTGGGGAATCACCACAGTCGGCATCAACGTCAACAAAGTCAAGGCGGCCTTGGGCAATCTGCCCATGCCGGACAATGCCTGGGATCTGCTCTTCAAGCCAGAATATATCAGCAAGCTCAAGTCATGCGGCGTGTCGATGATTGATTCCGGTGACGAAATCTTTCCGGCCGCACTGCGCTATCTGGGCAAGCCCCCCTACAGCCACAATCCTTCTGATTACCAGGACGCAGCCCGGCTTCTTAAGAATATCCGTCCTTATGTCACCCTGTTTTCTTCATCCGGCTATATCAACGATCTGGCAAGCGGCGCCCTGTGTGTGTCGCTCGGCTGGAATGGCGACATGAGTATCGCGAAACGACGCGCCGAGGAAGCCAGGAACGGCGTCAACATCCAGGTGCTGCTGCCCAAGACCGGCGCCGTCTTGTTCTTCGACACGATGGCTATCCCGGCTGATGCACCGCACGTGGCAAATGCCTACAAGTGGATCAGCTACATTTATCGTCCGGATGTCAACGCCGGCTTGGTCAACAAGGTGTTCTACTCCAACCCGGTACCGGGCGCGGCCAAGTACATCAACCCTAAAATCCTGGCGGACCGGACCGTATTCATGAAGCCGGGAGATTTGGCGCGGATGGTTCCGCCCGATATGGTGCCTATCGACATCCGCCGCTTGCGCACGCGTCTCTACACGACGTTCAAGACCGGCCTCTGATAATCTTGTAATTTTTCCGAAACAGGGAGTGGCTGTTGTGGCCGCTCCGACACAACTACGTTAAAAAAGGGGCGCAGGGCATGGCAGATTCTGTTGCAAACTCTACTGGTCGCGGAGAGGGTTCACAATTCCTTAAAATCGACCGGCTGAGCAAGCATTTCGACGAAGTGGCAGCAGTCGATAACGTTTCTCTCGATATCAAAAAAGGCGAGATCTTTGCGCTGCTCGGCTCTTCGGGTTGCGGAAAATCAACACTCCTGAGGATGCTGGCTGGATTCGAGATGCCCAGTTCAGGAAATATGTATCTTGATGGGGAAGATATTGCCAAGATGCCACCGTATGAGCGGCCAATCAACATGATGTTCCAGTCCTATGCGCTGTTTCCTCACCTGACCGTATGGGAAAACGTCGCCTTTGGTCTCAAGCGCGACCGCATGCCCAAAGATCAGATCGCTGAGCGTGTCGAAGCTATGCTTGGAATGGTCAAACTGAAACCTTTTGCCAAGCGCAAGCCACATCAGCTCTCGGGAGGTCAACAGCAGCGTGTCGCCTTGGCGCGCTGCCTGGCGAAGCGTCCGAAACTGCTGCTGCTCGACGAACCGCTCGGAGCACTGGATCGCAAACTGCGCGAAGAAACTCAGTTTGAACTGGTCAATATTATCAAGAGCGTTGGAGTTACCTGCGCCATGGTGACCCATGACCAGGAAGAAGCGATGATCATGGCTGACCGGATCGCAGTCATGCAGGATGGCCGTTTTCTGCAGGCTGGGCATCCCCGCGAGATATACGAGACCCCCAGTTGCGTGTTCGTGGCAGGCTTCATTGGCGATGTGAACCTGTTCAAGGGCAAGGTTGTGGTTGATAAACCTGACCATGTGGTCATCGATACGCCAGAGTGCCGTCATTACGTCAATCACGGTATTACCGGTACGCTCGACATGCAGGTGAGCATTGCATTGCGTCCGGAAAAGATCAGCCTGCAGAGCCATGAGCCGTCTATCGAACAGCGCGAGTCTGCCGCAGAACACGGCTATAACTCTGCCCGTGGAACGATAGACGGGATTGCCTACTTCGGCAAGTTCACCCAGTTCCACGTCAGGCTGGAAAGTGGCATGGTCATAAAAGCTTCGCGCGAGAACGCTGCGCGTCACGAAGAGACGCAACTCGTGCGTGGCCAGCCGGTATACGCATGGTGGGACGGCAGTGATGTCGTCGTGCTGACGAATTAGGCCGCGGGAGCGAAAACAATGAACATCGCAAACAGCAACAGCGGCATTGCGCACTTTCTCAGGCGGGACTGGGGGCGGCGCACCGTCATTGGCATTCCCTACGGCTTTCTCATCATATTGTTTACGGTACCATTTCTGGTGGTGCTGAAAATCAGCGTATCCGGGACAGATGAACTCGGGATACATTTTCAGGACCTTGTCAGCTATGCCGATGGCATATTCCAGCTCAAGATCAAGCTGTCGAATTACATTTTCCTGACCACAGATCCGCTGTACATCGAGACCTACTGGTCATCGATCAAGTTTGCCGCGATCAATACCTTTATCTGCCTTTTGATTGGCTACCCGTTCGCCTATTTCATGGCGAGATCGCCTGCCGGCATGCGTCCGGCTCTGTTGATGATGGTGTCGCTGCCGTTCTGGACCTCCTATTTACTGCGCGTCTATGCATGGAAGGGCCTGCTTGACGACAACGGCGTGATCAACAACATCCTGATCTGGCTGCATGTCATCCACGATCCGATCAAGATGCTGCACACCGGCTTTTCCATGACCATAGGCATGGTGTATACCTATGTGCCGTTCATGATATTGCCCGTCTATGCCACTCTGGTTAAGATGGATTTGCGTCTGCTCGAGGCCGCCAAGGATCTTGGGGCTACGCCGTGGAAAGCTTTCTGGCTGGTGACTGTGCCATTGTCGAAAAATGGCATCGTCGCCGGCTCCATGCTGGTTTTCATACCCAGCGTTGGCGAGTACGTCATTCCTGAACTGCTGGGCGGGCCAAGCACGCTTATGATAGGACGCGTGCTCTGGGATGAATTCTTCAGCAACAACGACTGGGCGATGGCCTCGGCTGTCGCGGTGAGCATGGTTGTGCTGATTCTGGTACCACTGGTCATCTTCAACAAATATCGAGCCGATTCCGGCGGCGTACGGGGGATATGAAGCATGGATAGCCGACTCGGGAAAACCTGGTTGATTGCAGGATACGTGTTTCTCTACGTACCGATCCTGACGCTGATCATTTTCTCTTTCAATGCTTCCAGGATGGTGACTCTGTGGGGCGGCTTCAGCTTCAAATGGTATGGCGTCATTGCTCACGACAGCGAAGTTGTGAATGGATTCTTTCTGTCCATGAAGATCGCACTGATGACCGCCACGGCCTCGGTCGTGCTTGGCACGTTGGCTGCCTTTGCCATGGTGCGCTACAAATCATTCTTCGGACGGACAGTATTTTTTGCCCACATCAATGCTCCTCTGGTTGTGCCCGAGGTAATCACCGGCTTGTCATTACTGCTCTTTTTCGTGATGTGTGAACGCCTGTTCGGCATGCCCGAACGCGGCATGTTCACCATCTGGGCGGGACACACCTCATTCGGCCTGTCCTACGCCGCAGTCATCATCCAGTCGCGGTTGCTGGAAATGGATAAGTCGCTCGAGGAAGCGGCGATGGATCTCGGCTGCAAACCCTTTCAGGTGTTTTATCTGGTCACGTTGCCGTTGATCGCTCAATCACTGATGGCAGCCTGGCTACTGACCTTTACCATCTCGCTGGACGATGTGGTCACTACCGCATTTCTCTCCGGACCGGGTTCGACAACCCTGCCTCTGGTCATCCTGTCGCGCGCGCGCCTGGGACTGGACCCGACCGTGAATGCTATTGCGACAATCACGGTGGCGGTGGTGGCGGTCGGTGTGGTCGCCGGTAGCCTGTGGATGAGCCGTCAGGAACGCAGACGGGCAACGGAGCAATCAGCCGCCTATCGCGAGGGCATGCAAGCGATGGGGGCATGAAGATGTTTGAACGGGATGTCGTACTCCGATAGCCGAACGTTTTTAAACCACGTGATCGGGCTGTTGACGATCCATCATCGTTGCTATTTAAGGAGAGGAAGGGCAAATGTCCAACGACTGTAAACCGCGTGGTCAGGCTATTAGCGATACCAGGGCCAAGCCTCTCCAACAACGAGCGTGAGTAATCTGCCCATGGCGGCCGCGAGATTCAGCTATAAAAAAACCCGCTCTCGCGGGTTTTTTGTTTATACAACGAAACCGGGCCGAATTGCTTCAGCCGCAGAATCAATCGGGTAATTTCAAGATAAAATCAACCAATTTCTTGAGATCACCCTGGCTTAGATCATCAGGATCAATGGGGTACATTGGCATCGATCCCCAATTCCCCGCACCGCCGTTAGATAACTTCAGTACCAATCCTTCTCGCAAAGGGTACTCTTTCCCCATGTATGTATAAGTAGAAACATCCCTATACCGCTTGGCAACGTCAATAAAAGACGGGCCAACAATCTTCTTGTCGATTGAATGACAAAGATTGCATTTATGTTCTTTGGCTAAACGCGGCATCTCGATTGCCCTTGCGTTACCGGCAATCAACAGACCCAATATCACCGTACCTGCAATAGTTTTTTTCATTATTGATATCATTTTGTTAAACCGCCGCCAAGCCTGTAACGCCGGGGCAATCAGTATCAAATCAGTAGAAGGGCTGGAGCACCTCAAGCTGATTACCACAAAAAAACCCGCTTTCGCGGGCTTTTTTGTACGACGTAGCAAGCCCCCGGATAATTCAATTACTTCAGCTTGGTTTCCTTGTACATGACGTGCTTGCGTGCCTTGGGATCGTATTTTTTCATTTCGATCTTCTCAGGCGTGGTGCGCTTGTTCTTGGTCGTGGTGTAGAAATGACCGGTACCGGCACTTGATTCGAGTTTGATTTTTTCGCGCATTTTCGTGTTCCTTAAATTTTATCGCCGCGGGCGCGCATGTCTGTCAGCACAGCGTCGATACCGTTCTTGTCGATGGTGCGCAGTGCTGCATTGGTCAGGCGCAGACTGACCCAGCGATTCTCGGTTTCAACCCAAAAGCGACGGCGTTGCAGATTCGGCAAAAAACGACGCTTGGTTTTATTGTTTGCGTGGGAAATGTTGTTTCCCGACATCGGGCCTTTTCCCGTCACTTGACATACACGTGCCATAGCTCTACTCCAACCAATTTCAAAAGAGCGCGGATTCTACCGAAGACAGCCGGAATGTTCAACCTGAATTTTGGGTGAATCGTAAATACCGCCACATTTGGCACCTTAACCAAACTGAAACACTCACACCGTATGCTGCCGCCCTTGCCCGCAACAAGGGTACCCATAATCACAATTTACAGGATTAACGATGGAAAGCCCATACAAAGGCAAGACCGGTTTGAAGCGCGTATGGAGTGCTTTGTTCTACTCGCTGGCCGGATTGCGGGCTGCGATCCGCCATGAGGATGCGTTCCGCCAGGAAGTGCTGCTGGCATGCATCCTGATTCCTGTCGCGATGTTCCTGCCGGTTGATGCGGTCGGAAAGGCGCTGATGATCGCCTGCGTGTTGCTGGTGCTGATAGTCGAACTGCTCAATTCCGCCGTGGAGGCCGCCGTGGATCACACCTCACTGGATCAACATAAACTGGCCAAACGCGCCAAGGACATCGGCAGTGCGGCAGTGCTGCTCAGTTTGCTGAACGTCGTTTTGGTCTGGTTGCTGATCCTGCTCAATTAAAGGCCGTCACAAAACCCTCATAAAACCTTCATCAAACTTTCTTGTTGGAATGAGAAAGTGCGTGCCATGAATATCCAAAACCAGAGGGGAAAACATGGCAGACCGTAAGCTGCGTATCGCTGTAGTGACCGAGACATACCCGCCGGAAATAAACGGTGTGGCAATGACCATCAGCCGCATGGTGGAAGGACTGCGCCAGAAACATGTGGTCGAACTGATACGTCCGCGCCAGAACCCGCAAGACAGCGCGAAACAGGAGCCCACCTTGAAGGAAGTTCTGGTGCGCGGTTTTCCCATTCCCCGCTACCAGGGTTTGAAACTGGGCCTGCCGGCCAAACAACGGCTGATCAAACTCTGGACCAGCCGACGTCCCGACGTGGTTCACCTGGTCACCGAGGGCCCGCTGGGCTCTTCGGCCCTGTCCGCCGCCCGCAAGCTCGGCATCCCGGTCAGCAGCGATTTCCATACCAATTTTCACAGTTACAGCCAGCACTACGGTTTCGGCTGGCTGCAAAAGACCGTTGCCGCCCATCTGCGCAAGCTGCACAACCGCACCGACACCACCCTGGTCCCCACCAATGAGTTGCGCGACACGCTGGCGCAAGAGGGTTACCGGAACCTGCAGGTCGTTGCGCGCGGAGTGGACACTACCCTGTTTCATCCGGGCAAGCGCAGCAGGAAATTGCGCGCGCAATGGGGTCTGGTTGCGGATGACGATCTGGCGGTCATCTATGTCGGCCGCATCTCGGCCGAGAAGAACCTGCCGCTGGTGCTGAACACCTTCAAAGCCATGCAGGCCGTTAATCCCAAACTGAAGCTGGTCATGGTCGGCGACGGCCCGGTGCGCGCGGAGCTGCAACGCCAGAACCCGGAATATATTTTTGCCGGCATGCGTACCGGCGAGGACCTTGCGGCGCATTACGCGTCCGGGGACATCTTCCTGTTTCCGAGCATGACGGAAACCTACGGAAACGTGACCGTGGAAGCGATGGCCAGCGGGCTGGCCGTGGTGGCCTACCGTTACGCGGCGGCAGCCCAACATATCTCGCATGAAGGGAACGGTCTGCACTCAGAGTTCGGCAATGCGGAGGAATTCATCCAGCAGGCTTGCGGGTTGGCCGGCGATGCGCCGCGTATCGACAAGCTGCGCAGGCAAGCCCACCAGACCATGCTGAAACTCGATTGGCAGAACATCGTGGATGAATTCGAGCAGGCCCTTGCACAACTAGCGGTCAAACAGGAGGTGCGCCATGTCACATCTGATCTACAACCTGCAACGGATCCAAACCTGGGATGAAACCTGGTGTTTGCGCTTCAACCGCGCAATCGTCAATCCTGCGATACGGCAAGCTTTCCGCCTGATCAGCCGGCTGGGCGACGGTATATTCTGGTACTGCCTGATGCTGTGGCTGCTGGCGGAATACCGGGCTGCCGCACTGTTGCCGGTGATTCACATGGTTGCAGCCGGGCTGGTTTGCACCGTCCTGTACAAATGGCTGAAGCACAAGACACACCGGCCGCGCCCATACAACCTGAACCCGGGGATCAGCTGCGGTATCGCTCCGCTGGACCAGTTCAGTTTTCCTTCCGGTCATACCCTGCATGCCGTGGCGTTCAGCATCGTGGCATTGGCCTACTACCCGGCCCTCGCCTGGCTGCTGCTGCCTTTCACCGCACTGGTTGCCGTATCGCGTCTGGTACTCGGACTGCATTACCCAAGCGATGTGCTGGCCGGAATAGTGATAGGCGCGACCATCTCCGGCCTGTCACTAAGCTTCTAGAACCCTCGCGATATCCTCGCGTTTCCAGCCTGCAATACTGCCGTAACAAAACCGAAACAGTTTGCAATTATTCTGCTGCACCATGATACCCACTGGAAAATTTCGATGAAATCGCTGCAGGACATACTCGACAAGCGCGACCTTTCGACACTTTTTCAACCGGTCATTGATTTATCCGGCGGCACGATCCTGGGTTTTGAGGGGCTGATACGCGGTCCGGCCGACAACCCGCTGCATTCGCCCGCGAATCTGTTCGGTGCGGCAAGGCAACACGGGCTTTCCTTCGAAATCGAAATGCTGTGCCGCCAGGTCGTAATGGAATCCTTTGCCGCCCAGGATTTGCCCGGGAAATTATTCCTGAATGTCAGCCCGGATGTTTTAACGCACCCCAGCTTCAAAAACGAACAAACTCTCGCCTACCTCGAGAATCTCGGCATCGACCCGGAGCGGGTCATCATCGAAGTCACCGAGAATCAGCCCACCTTTGATTTCGCCGGCATGCGCAATGCGCTGCTGTACTACCGCAGCAAGGGTTTCAAGATCGCGCTGGATGATTTGGGCGAGGGCTTTTCCAGCTTGCGCTTATGGTCCGAGTTGCGCCCGGAATTCGTCAAGGTGGACATGCATTTTGTACAGGGAGTCAATACCGATCCGCTCAAACAACAATTCCTGAAATCGATACAAAGCATCGCGCTCAGTTCCGGCACACAGGTGATCGCGGAAGGCATCGAAACGGCCGCCGAATTCAGGACCGTGCGGGATATCGGAATCGCCGGCGGACAGGGCTATTTCATCGCCCGCCCAAATCACACTCCGTCAATGCACCCTTCTGCGGCGGTCAGCGCTCTGATCGACTCCAGCAATCCCGTTAAACAGCCCTATAGAAACGCCCGCAGCATCACGATCGAGATGATCCTGAATTATGTCGAACCCGCGCATCCCGAAACAGGGATAGAAAAAATATTTTTTCGATTTTCCGAACAGAAAAACCTGCGCGCGATACCGGTCGTAAAGAATGGACGTCCGGTCGGCCTGATCAACCGTCACGAATTCGTCGACAGTCTTGCACAACCTTACCGGCGCGAACTGCTCGGCAAAAAATCCTGCTCCAGCATCATGAATGCAATGCCGTTGCTGGTGGAAAAATCGACTCCCATCCATGAGCTGAGCGGCTTTTTGAGTGAATCCGAAATCCGCCATTTCACCGACGGCTTCATCATCACCGAGCAGGGCCGCTACCTCGGGATCGGCACCGGGCAGGACCTGCTGCGGGAAATCACCAAGGCGCAGATCGAAACCGCACGCTACGCCAACCCGCTGACATTATTGCCCGGCAATGTTCCCATCAATGAACACATCGAACATTTGCTGCAATCCGGGAAATCATTCTCCGTTTGTTATGGCGACCTCGACAACTTCAAGCCGTTCAACGATGTATGCGGCTATCGCAAAGGTGATGAACTGATCCAGTTTACCGCCAGGCTGCTCGGCACAATCTGCGATCCCATGCATGATTTTATCGGTCATATCGGCGGCGACGATTTCATCCTTGTCATGCAAAGCGCGGACTGGGAGCATCGTTGCCATCACGTACTCTCTGCATTTGCGCAAACTTCCCAGGCACTGTTCGATATGGATCATCGCTCGGCCGGCGGTTATCTGAGCAGCGATCGCCAAGGCCGCATCGTTCATCATCCGCTGCCCACACTATCGATCGGCGCGGCCTGGATTAACCCGGAATTATTCAATTCTCACCATGAAGTGGCAGAAGCCGCCACAGCCGCAAAAAAAATGGCCAAGGAAAAGTCCGGCAACAGCCTGTTCATTGAACGCCGCCGCCTGCACCAGCATGAAGTGAACGAGGAACAGGAGCAGCAAGAGAGTGCTGTTGCCAATTTTGGATAAGCATCCGACAGATATGCTGGTAAGCGTATTCAGGGGCAGCCGCGTCTGCCTGCACCTTGTTTGCGGATTGTTGCTGGCGGTCATTTACCCGCACCTGAGTCGAACCAGACAACACCGCACGCTGAAAAACTGGAACAGGCAACTGCTGGCCATATTCAACATCGGCATACTGATCGAAGGGGAACAACCCGCGCACGGCAAAGGCGGATGTTTGATCGTCGCAAACCATGTCTCGTGGCTGGACATTATCGTGCTGAATGCGATCCATCCCTCGCGTTTCATAGCCAAATCCGAAGTGAACGATTGGCCCGTCATCGGCTGGTTATGCCGGCGCTGCGGTACTGTTTTCATTGAGCGCGCCTCACGCCAGAATACCTCGATGGTCAACCGGCGCATCAGCCTGTTGCTCGGGCAGGATGTGTCGATAGGACTTTTCCCGGAAGGCACGACCACGGATGGCAAACAGGTCGGTCCCTTTTACTCGGCGCTCATCCAACCCGCAATCGATGCGGGGATACCGCTGCTCCCGATGGCATTGCGCTATCAGGACAAGAATGGGAAACCGGAATCCGCCTCCGCTTTTGTTGGCGACATGACGCTGGCGCGGTCAATCTGGAATATTCTGCGTTGCACGCAGCAAAATGCCCTGGTTGTATTCACTCCGGCGCTGCCGGCAGAAAACGCAAATCGCCGCATATTGGCCCGCGCTGCGCATGAGGCAATTTCACAAGCGCTGCAAGCCATGGGTGCCGGACCTCGAACTGTCCTGCAGCCCGATGTATCCGGCATTCCGGATTCCCGGCTCTCATCCCTGCCGGCTTATGAATTGCTTGTCGATCCGCTGTTGAATCGGCTCCCGGTGGAAGATTCATAGATCCTTCATATTCCCTTCATCGCCCTGCAACATGGCGCTCCTATTCTGTACGCATCTTCAACCAATCCAAGGGAAAGACGATGCTGGAGCTCAACCGACAACCACAACCCGCTTCCCAGCGGCATTTAATCACCTCCTTCGCCCGCACCGAAGCGGAAACAATAGAGGCGCAACGGCTGCGCTATAAAATATTCGCCGAAGAAATGGGTGCAAATCTGCCCAGTGCAAAGGAAGAAATCGATCGCGATATCTTCGACAACTACTGCGAGCATTTGCTGGTGCGCGAAAGTGCCGAGAATAAAGTTATCGGAACTTATCGCATACTCTCGCCCGATCAGGCGGAAAAAATCGGTGGCTATTACTCTGAAACCGAATTCGATCTGACCCGTCTGCTGCATCTCAGCAACCGGATGGTGGAAGTCGGGCGCTCCTGCGTGCATCGGGATTATCGCGACGGTACAACCATCACCCAACTGTGGAGCGGCCTGGCCCAGTACATGCTGCAACACCGCCATGAATACCTGATCGGCTGCGCCAGCATCAGCATGGCGGATGGCGGCCATGTTGCGGCGAGCATCTATCGCAAATTGCACCGTTTACATGCGGCCCCTGCCGAATACAGCGTATTCCCGCGTTGCCCGCTGCCGCTGCAGGCGCTGAATCAATATCTCGATGCACCGATTCCGCCGCTGCTGAAAGGTTATTTGCGGCTGGGTGCTTACATCTGCGGCGAACCGGCCTGGGATCCGGAATTCAATACCGCCGATCTGTTCATCCTGCTGCCGATGTCGCGCATGAGCAGCCGCTATGCAAAACATTTTCTGAAACCGTAGGCAATTTCTGAAAATCAACCGCACAGGTTGATTCGCGCCTGCGCAACACCGCCGAACAGTGTCTGACGTATCTCTTCAGAGGTCCGCAGGCATTGTTCGGAATTATTTGCTGAAACAATAATGTGAAAGGCTGCCTGGGTCAGCTGAAACGGTGATACCGGCGAAAATAGCGGTATAACTAAAAGCCTCAATAATTCTGAAGTTACAGACCCCAACATCGTCATGCCCACCCTCCCCGAATTAAGCGAACTGGAACGTATACTCGAGTTCGGCCGCGACCATCTGGAAGCACACGTTGCGTGTGAAGTCAGCGCGGGCGATCAACGTTTCCCGGTATACCGGCTGACCCTGGGCAACCCCGATCCCAGGCTGCCCGCCATCGGATTTTTTGGCGGCATCCATGGCCTGGAGCGCATCGGCACGCAGGTGTTGCTGTACTTTTTGCGCAGTCTGCTCACCCGCATGAAGTGGGACAAGAGCCTGCATCATTTGCTTCAGGAAATGCGGCTGGTATTCATGCCTTTGATCAATCCGGGCGGCATGTGGCAGTCGACGCGCTGCAATCCGCAAGGCGTGGACCTGATGCGCAACGCGCCTATAGAAGCCGAGGGCGGCGTTCCTTTCCTGCTCGGCGGACACCGTATCAGCCCCCGCTTGCCCTGGTATCGCGGGCCGGCAGATGCTGAGATGGAGATCGAAAATCAGGCGCTGTACCGTACCGTTCAGGAGGAATTGCTGACGCGGTCTTTCAGCATCGCCGTAGATTGCCATTCAGGCTTCGGCCTGCGCGATCGGGTCTGGTTTCCCCATGCGCATACCGTCAATCCGATCGATCACCTGGCAGACATCCTGACGCTGGAGGAGTTGTTTCACGAATCCCATCCCAACACCCGATACCTGTTCGAACCGCAAAGCCTGCAATACCGCACTCACGGCGACGTATGGGATCACCTGTATCTGCAAGCGCAACAGGACAAGAGCAAAATCTTTTTGCCTTTGACGCTGGAAATGGGTTCATGGCTGTGGGTGAAGAAAAATCCCCGTCAACTGTTTTCCCGCCACGGCTTGTTTAATCCTTCGGTCGAACATCGCTTGCACAGGGTTCTGCGCAGACATACTGTCTGGCTGGATTTTCTGATGCGTGCCACTTGCAGCCATGACAATTGGCTGGCCAAAGGACCCAACCGCAACCGTTTTCAGGAGCGCGCCGTGGCGCGCTGGTACAGGCCATGACCACCTGGGTGCTGTTGCGCGGCTTGATGCGCGAGGCACGCCACTGGGGTGAGTTTCCCATGCTGTTTCAGAATATCCTGGCCGCGCAAAATATGGTTGCCCTGGATTTCCCCGGCAATGGACGATTACATACACAGGCCAGCGCCACCAGTGTGGCGGGAATGGCAAACTACTGCCATACGGAACTCGGAAAACTGGGTTATCCACCGCCGTACAATGTGCTGGCCTTGTCGTTGGGGGCGATGGTAGCGGTGGCATGGAGTGAGCTGTATCCGGACGATCTGGAGAAAATGGTATTGATCAATACCAGCCTGTCGCCCTACAACCCTTTTTATCACAGGCTGCGTCCGGCAAATTATCCCGCCCTGATACGTCACCTGCTGTTTGGCTCGGCAGTTCAGCGCGAAAGCCTGATCCTGAAACTCACCAGTTCACTGACAGGCAATGCAGAACGCAAACAGGCGATACTGGAACAGTGGACAGCCTATGCACGGGAAAGTCCCGTCACCCGCGCCAATATCCTGAACCAGCTGCGTGCCGCCGCCAGTTATCGCGCCGCACCGGCAGCTCCATCTGTACCGGTGTTGTTACTGGCCGGGCAGCAAGACCGGCTGGTCGATGTAAGGTGTTCGCTCACGCTGGCGCATGATTGGGGTTGCGCGATCAGACTGCATCCGACTGCCGGGCATGACTTGCCGCTGGACGATGGCATATGGGTATCGCAACAAGTCAAAGATTGGCTGAATTTATAATTTTGAAGCAGCGTCGATTTGTATGGAGCGGCAGTCTCATCTGCACGCGTAGCGCGGGAAACAAACAACCTATCTGATCGATGATGCGCTTGTCACTGCGGATTTTAAATAATCCGCAGTTATGCCGAATTGGAGCGGTAGTCTGTTATTTAGCCGGTTCGACTTTAGCCGGCACTTTGACCACTGAGTGCGCCTTTGTCTTCGCTTTGGCCGGAGCTTTAGCTTTGGCCGGAGCTTTAGCTTTGGCCGAAGCTTTAGCTTTGGCCGAAGCTTTGGCTTTGGCTGGTGCCTTTGCCTTGGCCGGAGCTTTGGCCTTCTCTTCTTTTTTCCTGGCTTCCTTTTCTGCCTCTTTTTTCTTCAGGCTATGCATGACCTTGCGCCATTCCTGAAGTTGCTCATCTTCCAACTCCAACTGTTTAGCCAAAGCTTCCTGCTGGCTTAACTTGCCCTTCTCCAGTCTGCGGTCCAATTTTCCGCCCATCCTTGACAACAAGCGTTCGGTTTCAACCTTGGATAATTGCTTAGCCATGGTTAAATAATTTGGTTTGCTGATTTTAGTCATTATTCATTCCTTCCCTGATTATTGAAACTCTGATCCGGTTTATTCAAACCGCATATGACTGTTGATATTCTTCTGTTGTTTTGCACCCATTCCTCATTGTAAAGATTAGCTTTTTTGAGTATCAAGTGCAATTGAAATATTTGGCCGGGCTGGTCGGACAATTGCTTCCGGAATAAAAATGAAAGACGCTTTTCATGAAAACGTCACACTCCCCGACTAATCTGGCACAGTGAAAGTCCGTTCAATATTCCTATCCGATATCCATCTGGGCACGCGAGGTTGCCAGGCAGACCGACTGCTTGACTTTCTTCGCGAATTTGAAAGTGATCACCTGTTTCTGCTGGGCGACATTATCGACTTTTGGTCCATGGGTCGCAGCATACAGTGGTCGCCTGTGCAGAACACGGTCGTGCAGAAAATTCTGCGCCGTGCGCGGCATGGGGAAAAGGTGGTCTTCATCCCCGGCAATCACGACGAAGTATTGCGGGAATACTGCGGCACGTTATTCGGGGATATTTTGATCTCGTTCGAATGGCTGCATGTTACAGCCGATGGCAAGCGGCTGCTGCTTACCCACGGCGACCAGTTTGACCAGGTGACCCGTCACCACCGTTGGCTGGCTGTTCTGGGGGATGTCGGCTACGACCTGCTGGTGCGCCTTAACGGATGGCTGTCCTGGTGGCGACGCACCCTGCGTATCACCGGCTACTGGTCGCTGGCCGGATACGCCAAGCGCAAGGTCAAATCCGCAGTCGCATTCGTGTTCGATTTCGAAGATTCCGTTATCCATTCAGTACGGGAACGCGGGCTGAATGGCGTGGTTTGCGGGCACATCCACAGCGCTGCCATCAAGGAGGTCGGCGAACTTTTGTATGTCAATTGCGGGGACTGGGTGGATAGTTGTACCGCGATTGTCGAGCATCTGGATGGCCGGCTGGAACTCATCGAGTGGCGGGGCAGCACCATCCCGTTACCGGAAGCCGCTGCTTGACTGCAACATGCCCGGACTATTTCTGATACACGGCAACCTGGCGCCGCGCGCTCTGATGCGCTTTAGCATTTTCTATGTTCTTGTTGAGTACCTGGATCACCATGTCTCCTGGGCATACAGTTTTCCGATCCAGATATTGGCACTGACCGCGGGACAGTTCACCATGCTGCCCGGTGGCGGCGGTAATACCATCACCTCCTGTTTTGTCATATGTAGCAGTTGCGATTTAATCTGACAGACAGTGTCCGGATCTAACTTTTTAAGGTTAGCCAAGAACCAATCTCAAATGACTGCTTTGTGATGCCAAATTTTTAAGTGTTATCTTCCGGTATCGGCAATAACCGCCGTCGCAAGTGGCAGCTTTCCGGCAATCAATATGGCAATATGAAGTACCCCAACGTGCCGGGAGGATTGATAAGTTCACCAGGGAACCTCTGATTAAATGAATTCAGCCGCGGTTACCCGCGGCTGAATCATTGGAAAGCAAAGTTACAGTTGTTTACTTAACCGCACCATTCGTCGTGTTGAGAATCACGGCTGGCGTACTGCCACCGCTGCTGAAATTCAGCATGTTCCCAATGGTCCCGGCGATATTATCGAAAGTGCCGGTGCTGATGCGCTGGCCACCAAGCCAGTTGTCTTCGACAAACTTGAGAATGGAGCTTTGATCGGTCACGCCGTGATCGACAAAGTTAGTCTTGGCGTAGGGCGAAATAACCAACAGCGGCTGACGAGTGCCATAACCGCAACGGCCAGCCACTGGATATCCATTCGGACCATTCAGAGGCAATTTGGTTTGATCCGTGCAAAGAGTCAGAACATCGGCTGGGCTGGCATAGCCCGAATTGACAATGGGCCCCATGACATGGTCGTACCAGCCATCGGAGTCGTCATAAGCGATAATGATGACGGTGTCCTTCCAGAACGGGCTCTGCATGATGGTGTTGATGGTATTGGTCAGGAACTGTTGCTCATCGGTCGGATCGGAATAGCCCGCATGGCCGTCCTGAATGCCCGGGGCTTTCAGGTAGCTTACCGCCGGCATGTTCCCTTGGGCCAGTGCATCGAAGAAGTCATGGATATCGTACTGATGGTTGGCGCCGTCTTTGGATGTGCCGATCAGATTGACCGCGCTCGGACGGGCGTGGGTCGGGTTGGCGGTCGAGGCATAGTACTGGAAGGGTTGATGATGCGGGATGTAATCCACCATGGGAGCGCCGTTGGTTATAGTGGACACGCTCGTTCGTGCACATCCTGTGCTGCCGTTCGCGTTAGTCAGTGCAAGGTCGAACCCGCCTTCGAAAAAGCCCCAGGTGATGCCTGCAGCGTTCATGGTATCGCCGATGTTATTACCTGTCATGTGGGCGGTCTTGGTCGTCGAGGAACAAACGTCACCGGACGGATCGATGTCGCCAATCATGGTGTAGCCGCCCTGACCATCCGGGGTGGCATGGCTGGTGTCCGTGGACGGGTTGCCGAGGTCATAGACAATGCCGCCGGTCTGGCCGGAAATGAGGTTGATCGCACCCGGTGTCGACGGGCCGAAGGTGGTGCTGAACGAGTTGTCGCTCATGGCGTAATGCTGGGCATAGTTCCACAGTGCAGTGACCGTGTTGCCGTCGTAATAGCCCATGACCAGACCCTTGGTGTTGAAGGCGCCAGTACCGCCAGTTCCAGACGTGCCGGTGTAGAGCGGGAAAAGATCCATCTTTCCGTTGTCGAAAGCCGATTGTTCGGCTAAGTAATTGTGGCCCATATCGGCCGTGGCTGCTTGCGAGGGAGCAAGACGGAATGGATTGGCTGCATCCGCACCGTTGGCGGCATTGGTGAAGTTCGGGTTAGCGGTCAAAAGGGTGCCCGACAGGCCATTGACGCCCGGTGTGCCGGGCAGCGCGGTGAAAGCCGTCTCGCCGGCAAGATTGGCGGCATTCGGATAAGTCGCAAAATAGTGGTCGAAGGAAACATTTTCCTGAAAGATGACTACGACGTGTTTGATCGGGGAAGCCGTTACCAAAGAGGCGGCGGCATCTGTCACAGCAGGTGTTGCGGGATTGGAATTACTGTTGCAACCAGACATCGTCAGAATCAGCAAAGCTGAAGAAACAGCCGTTGCCAAAAGGGATTTCTTTAACATTTTCATAGCTCCTTAAAATGCATTGCTGGAAGAATAAAATGGGAAGCCGAATAGGCAATCATTCAAGCCTAATTAGCGCTCGCAGTATTCTCTTCTTCAGTTAAAGAATTATTATTCTTGAGTTAAAGGATTATTACGAAATGTTGTGGAGGTTCCTGAATGGCCGGTTCGGGTCGATGGTGGCCGGACGTGACCCTCTCCTTTCGGGTAATTCAATTTAAGATTGCATGGTGGCGAGACCTCTAATTTGAATATAGCAAACGTACAGTTTGTGTCCGATCAAGTCTGAGCTAATACATGTCATTTGCCTGTAACACCCCTGATGGATAATCCTGGCAGGTAGAGTAACAAACAATTGTTGCCGCCCGCGCATACCTCTCCATGAGCAGGCGTTCTGATATTCCGTGTTCGGAACTACTTTTCCCCCGAGTCCGTGCTCGGGGGATTTTTTTTGCCTGCCTGATTCTCCGGCATTCAGCATTGCCACTAGGGAGCGCTCATTGCCGATACACCGGCAAGGCCGGCAACAGTGCACCTCCAAACAGCTTGTGATTCAATGCATGGCAATTCGACAAACAGAATTCAGTAGTGACAAGGGGCGGTATTCCCGCCCCCTTTTATTCAACCGGCCGCATAACCAAACCTTATGTAATGATTGCCAATGCAGCGGTAGCAATCGATACAGACATTGCCGCAAGCCAGCCGAAAACAACATGAAACTCGGTTTCAGCATCGGGTTGGGTGTCACTATCTTGTGAAAATGCAGTGCGTTCGTTCTTGATGTTCATCATGAATCTCCTTAGAAAAGGAATGCTGGAAATAAAATTTGATAGCCTTACCCAAACTAACCGGGCTCGCTTCAGACCAGCCGACCCGGCTTGGGTTGCGTTAATTTTTTGTTAAACATTGTTTCGAACTTTTCTTTTGGTGGTGCCTGTCAGTTTCTGCAACTGGTTGACAGCATGCCTTTGCGCTTCTCGGCCAATTGGGCGATTGCATTGAATTTGTCCATCAGGCCATGCCTGGCGAAGTGATCGATGATAAAAAAAGGAATCAGGGAATCCGGTTCCCAGAGCCCCCTGAACCTGAGCGTAGTGCCTTGCTGGTTCGGCACGATGTCCCAGTTCCCCTGAAACGCTTTCGAGTCACCCGACAGCTGTGTGAACGCGATGCGGTCAAAAGGTTTTTCCGTGTACTCCATCACCGAATGGAGGCGGACATTAAAGAACAGGATATGTTCGTCAGCCGTACGGTCAACCTTTACCTTGTTGGCGGATTCACGGTAAGCAACCGACATGATCACGCCCGGCAAATCTTTGGCGCCGTCATAATCGGTCAGGTAATGGTAGGCAGCGCACGCCGTTAACGACGTGTCGATACTGGCGATCAGGGTGTACAGGTCACCCTTCCTGGTTACATCCACCTGCAATCCATGCCGGGGGTCATACGGCCAGGCAGCATTGCTGGCCACGATTATCATCAGGAACAGGATCAGCTTCGTCATAAAGATCCCTTATAGGGAACATTTATGACGCGGTGATGACATCTTCAACATCAACCGGGGTTTGCCGCAAGCAGCACCCGGTGTTCGGTTAACGGACGGCTGTTCAATTGACCGGCTTGCCGCTCGCGTACCAGTGTTGCGAGGCATTGGCGATCTTTACCACCAGCAGCATCACCGGCACTTCGACCAGCACGCCGACCACGGTGGCCAGCGCCGCGCCGGACTGAAAACCGAACAGGCTGATGGCGGTGGCCACCGCCAGCTCGAAGAAGTTGCTCGCGCCTATCAGGGCCGAGGGGGCCGCTACACAGTGCGCTACACCGAAATGCCGGTTCAGGCCATAGGCCAACCCCGCGTTGAACAATACCTGGATCAGGATAGGCACGGCCAGCATCGCGATGATGAGCGGCTGCGCGACAATGGCGTTGCCCTGCAAGGCGAACAGCAGCACCAGCGTCACCAGCAGCGCACCCATCGAGAACGGAGCGATGCGCTCCATCGTGCGATTGAACTCACCCTCGCCATTTACCAGCAACCGGCGGCGCAACAGCTGCGCAATGATCACCGGAATCACGATGTAGAAAACCACCGAGACGAACAGCGTGTCCCAGGGCACGGCAATGCTGGCGACACCGAGCAGCAACGCCACCAGCGGTGCGAAGGCGAAGATCATGATGGTGTCGTTGAGGGCCACCTGCGACAGCGTGAAATACGGGTCGCCCTTCACCAGATTGCTCCACACGAACACCATCGCGGTGCATGGCGCGGCGGCCAGCAGGATCAGCCCGGCGATATAACTGTCCAGCTGGTCCTGCGGCAGCCAGGCGGCGAACACATGGCGGATGAACAGCCAGCCGAGGAAAGCCATCGAGAATGGTTTCACAGCCCAGTTGACGAACAGCGTGACGGCTATGCCGCGGCTGTGCGCCCTGACCTGGTGCAGCGCGCCGAAGTCGATCTTCAGCAGCATCGGAATGATCATCACCCACACCAGCACGCCGACCGGAATGTTGACTTTGGCGATCTCCAGGCTGGAAATCGCATGGAACACGCCGGGCAGGAATTGGCCAAGCAGCACGCCGATGATGATGCACAGCCCGACCCAGACGGTCAGGTAACGCTCGAACAGGTTCATTTTCTCAGTCCTTGATACGGCCGATCTCGGCGAGTTTTTCTTTCAGCGTGAGCTTGTCCAGTTTGTCGATGGGCACACTCAGGAACAACTGGATGCGCCGCGCCAACTGTTCGGCAGCTTTCTTGAACGCTGCGCGCCGCGCTTCCTCTCCCTCGACATGCGCCGGATCGGGGATGCCCCAGTGCGCGGTGGCAGGCTTGCCCGGCCAGAGCGGGCAGGCTTCCCCGGCAGCGTTGTCGCACACGGTAAAAATAAAATCGAACTCAGGCGCGCCGGGTGTGGCGAACTCATCCCAGCTTTTGCTGCGCAATCCTTCGGTGCTGTAGCCTTGTGCCTGCAACCATTCCAATGCGCCGGGATTGACCTTGCCGGCCGGTTTGCTGCCTGCGCTATAGCCCTTGAACTTCCCTTTGCCAAGATTATTGAACAGCACCTCGCCCAGTATGCTGCGCGCGGAATTGCCGGTACATAACACCAGCACGTTGTATTGCTTTTCACTCATTCTTATTTCCCCTGTAAATTATCAGCATTTCTTGCCCGGCACCTTGCAGGCATCCGCATTCCCGCCGCAGCAGTTCTCCGTCAGGTAATCCACCATCCCATTCATTACGGCAAAGTTCGCCGCGTAGTAGATGAAGCGCCCATCCTGCCTGCTCTCCACCAAACCGGCATGGCTCAACGTCTTGAAGTGGAACGACAGCGTTGCCGGTGCCACTTTCAATTTCTCGGCCACCTGTCCGGCTGCCAGTCCATCCGGACCGCTGACCACCAGCAGACGGTAGATTGACAGACGCGTTGGCTGCGCAAGTGCCGCCAACGCCTTCACCACTTGATCAGGTTTCATCATTCTATAGTTCCATTGTTAAACAATTATTAAAACGACAGGCGCAATTGAAACAGGAATCCGACTGTCGTTCAACTACCGGCTACGCATGGCCTGATAAAACGCACTTCTGGCTGCCGGATTCAATCTGGATGGTGGCGTGTTCGATGGCGAAGTCGTGGTGCAATTCCTCCGCCACGAGGTTGAGAAAATCATCTCCCGGATGTCCGTCGCACATGACCAGATGCACGGTCAGAGCGATATCGGACGAACTCATCGCCCACACGTGCAGGTCATGCACTTCGCTGACGCCGGGCAGCGCTGACAGGTAACTTTTTACCGCATCCAATTCGATCGAGGCGGGTACACCGTCCAGGGTAAGGTGCAAGGACTGGCGCAGCAGCCCCCAGGTGCCCAGCAGGATCACCACGGCTATCACCAGGCTGATCGCCGGGTCCAGCCAGGTCCAACCCGTCCAGATAAATACCGCACCCGCGATCACCACGCCGAGTGAAACCAGCGCGTCTGCCGCCATGTGCAGAAAGGCGCCGCGCAGGTTGAGGTCATCCTTGTTGCCCGACATGAACAGCCAGGCGGTGACGCCATTGATCACCACGCCGACAGCGGCGACCAGCATCACGATGCCGCCCTGGATCGGAACCGGGTGCGAGAACCGGAAGATGGCCTCCCACACGATGCCGCCTATCGCGATGAGCAAAATCAGCGCATTGAACAACGCCGCCAGTATCGTCGCGCGACCCCAGCCGTAGGTGTGCTTCTGGTTGGGGCGCAGCCGTGCCAGATAGAAACCGCCCCATGCCATCAGCAAACCCAGCACGTCGCTCAGGTTGTGGCCTGCATCGGAGAGCAGCGCGAGCGAATCGGCCTGCCAGCCATAGAATGATTCGACCAGGACAAACAGCACATTCAGCGCAATGCCGATGACAAAAGCGCGGTCATAGTTTGCGGCGTGGCTGTGTGAGTGATGAGCGCTCATACGATACCCTTGCGGATCAAGCGGCCGGCAAGATCGTTGTCCGGCGTGATATCCGCCGACTTGCAATGCGCCGCGCTGCGATGCGCACCGGTACGCACCGACTCAACCTGAAATATCATTTTTGTCCCGTGTTCGCTCATCGTTCCTCAATGTGAAAAAAGCCGCCACCAACGCTTGCGGCTATTGGGCACCGGAATGTCACTCTCGATGGTCGCCGGCCGGGCGATGCTGAGTATCCAGCCGGGCGGAGTGGGCGTGGCGTTATGGCTGCAGGAAGAGCCCAAGGTGTTGGGATCGTAGACCTTGATCAAGGTGGGCGCTTCCACATTGTCTACATAGACGATGCCGCAGTAATGGTAGTCGTGGTCATGCCGCAGCAGCGTGTTCAGCGCATCGATGCGCACGGCGAGTTCGTCACCGCCCAGCGATTTTTGCGGCAGCTCCTCGCCCACCTGGTAGAAGAACCACGGGCCGGTTTTGACGCGCGCCCACAGCTCATCCAGCTGCTGCCATTGCAGGATGCCGGAGAAGGTTCCCTTCAGGCGCGCATGAAAAGCTTCTGCTGCGTCGCTGTCCATATCGTTTACAGCCACCCCGCGATCTTGTCGCGGCTTGGAACACCGCCCGCATGTACCACTTTACCGTCCACCACTACACCGGGTGTGGCCATCACGCTGTAAGCCATGATGGCCTGGATGTCCTCGATCTTCTCCAGCTGGATTTCAACGCCCTTTGCTTTCGCGGCTTCTTCGATCAGTTTCAGCGTGGCCTTGCAATTGGCACAACCCGTGCCGAGGACTTTGATGTTTTTCACTAGCTTTCTCCTTGATGATCAGCAGCAGGATTTACCGTCTTTGGCGGGTGTACAGCATGCGTCCTTGCCGATACCGAACTGCTTCAGTATTTTGACCAGCGGGCAGAATCCGGTGAAACCCATCTGAAACAGGTTGAAACCGACGAACAGGGTCAGCCACAGCCAACCCGGATGCAGCAGGTCGGCCTGCCCCATCCAGTGCGCCAGGCCCAGACTCAGCATGACCATGAAGCCGGCGAAAATGCTGACGATGCGATTAATTTCCATTTTACTGCTCCTCTTGCCAACTGCGCACCGCCAAATTCCGGGCGGCACAAACGGATATTCAAACCAGATTTTTCAACCAGACTTCGATTTCCTCGGCGCGATGCAGCCCGCTGAAAATCACCTTGCCGTCGTGCAGCACGGCGGGCGTTTGCTGATGGGCGAGACCCAACGCATCGGCGTCTTTGCGAATCTCAATGTTCAACCGGATCCCCAAACCCGCCGCCGCGCAGGACAGGCGTTTCTCCATACGCAGCAGCGGCTCTCCCGATCCCGCCAGCGTGATGCTGACGACGGGTGCATTCGCTGGCGGTGCGGCGCAAGACGACATGTTTACACCACCGCGTTGAACACATAACCCACCAGCATGATGCCCGCCGATACGACACCGACGAATGTCGCGATCAGTCTGGGTTTCAGCACCTTGCGCAATATCACCATCTCCGGAAAAGACAGCGCAATCACGCTCATCATGAAGGCCAGCACGGTGCCGAGCGATGCGCCCTTTGCCAGCAGCGCCTCGACGATGGGGATGATGCCGGCTGCATTGGTGTACATCGGCACACCGATCAATACCGAGACCGGCACCGACCACCAGGGCGCGCCCTTGCCCATCAGTCCAGCCATGAAATCCTGCGGCACATAACCGTGGATGGCTGCGCCGATGGCGATACCGGCCAGCACATAAGGCCACACCTTGCCGACGATCTCGCGCACGCTGGCAAACCCGGCGGCAATGCGATCAGGCAATGTCAGTTCGTCTGCACCCACAGTCGCCTGCACGTGAGCCATGTTGCGCACCCAGTCTTCCAGATGCGCTTCCATCCTGAGACGGCCGATGATGTATCCGGATACGATGGCGATGGTCAACCCCAGCCCCAGGTACAGTGCGGCGATCTTCCAGCCGAACAGCGCAAACAGCAGTGCCAGCGCAATCTCGTTGACCATGGGCGCGGAAATCAGGAAGGAGAACGTCACGCCCAACGGCACACCCGCCTGCACGAAGCCGATGAACAGCGGCACGGCCGAACAGGAACAGAACGGCGTGACTATACCCAGCAAAGCCGCCATTACATTGCCGACACCTTCATTGCGCCCGGAAAGCAATGCACGGGTCCGTTCCGGAGTGAAGTAGGAATTGACCATGCCCATCACCATCACCACGCCGGTCAACAGCAATAGCACCTTGGGCGTGTCATACAGGAAGAATTGCAGCGCATCGTAGGCATGGCTGCCCGGCTCAAGCTGCAGCGCCTTCACCAGGATGTGCGAAAGCGGCTCCAGTATTTTGTAGATGCCGAACCACAACGCAGCAGCGATAACCAGAAAGGCGCGCGGGTTGTGGCGTGGCAGCTTGAGAACGGATGCATTCATATTCGGAGACTCCGGCAAAAGGGGCATGTATGCCCTACACTGAGGAGACGAATGAACCCTGAAAAGGATGCAGCTATTTGCGCGGCACAAACCCCTCGACCCGTCCTTCTTCATCAAACTGTACCTTGCAGTTGGTAGACAGTGTATCCCGCATACGTTGCCGGGCACGCAACAGACGGGATTTGACGGCTGTGAGAGTCAGCCTGTGCGTCTTGGCATAATCCTGCTGCTTCATGCCATTCAGGTCACACTGTTCTATGATGTCCCGGTCTTCCGGCGATAGCTCGGTCAGCACTCGTCCAACGCAAACGCTCATCGTCGCCACCGGCTCGGACTGATCGACGGTTTCCGGGATGTCCTCCGGCAGTTCAACGGTTTCACGGCGCAAGCGCTGATGATCTACCACCGCATTGCGTGCGACTTGGAACAGCCATGCACGCGGGTTATCCAGATTGCAGAACCCGCTGCCCTGCTGCATTGCCTTGACAAATATGTCCTGCAACAAATCCACGGCAAGTTGTGAATCGCCCAGGCGATGGTGAAGATAGTTTCGCAGTTCGCTTTCGTGTTCGCGCCATGCGCGGATGACACAACTAAACGAGGGGTTCACAGCAATGTCTCTCCCAAGTGAAACCAATACGCCGCAGTTCTTATCTGCCATCCTGGCATCATACAGCATGGAATTTGCACATTGCGACCAGCACTCTGCAATGTAAGAATTGCTGCAAGCATTTTCCTGTTTCTGCATGACCAGTGTTGGGAAATTGCCGGAGCCCATGATAAGGGTATACTGGTCGCACGGGGATTATCATCCAAACAACCCAATTGGAGGCTTGCGTGAGTCTGGTAAAAGCCCAGCATCTGGTCAAGACATACCGGGCAGGCAACATCGATGTGCCGGCGCTCAAAGGGGTAGATTTTTCCATCGAGCCCGGGGCATTTGTCGCATTCGTCGGGCCCTCTGGCAGCGGCAAGAGCACGTTGCTCAATATGATAGGCGGGCTCGACAAGCCGAGCGGCGGCCAACTCACAGTGCTCGACACCGACATTGCCGCGCTTGACCGCCGCGCCGCCGCGAGGTTCCGCGGCGCCAACCTGGGATTCGTTTTCCAGGACTTCAATCTGATCCCGGTACTCACGGCTTACGAGAACATCGAATACCCTCTGCTGATGGTCCAGGACTGGCCGGCAGACAGGCGCCGTGCCCGCGTCACCGAGTTGCTCGCGGCAGTGGGAATGGCCGATCAGGCGGACAAACGCCCCGACCAGCTCTCCGGCGGGCAGAAGCAGCGCGTGGCAGTGGCGCGGGCGCTTGCCACCCGGCCGAAACTGGTGCTGGCCGACGAGCCGACCGCCAATCTCGACCACGACACCGCCTACCGCATTCTTGAACTGATGAAGAAGATGCGCGACGAGTTCGGCACCACGTTCATCTTCTCCACCCATGACTCCAAGATCATGGGCGAGGCCGAGGTCACCTTCACGCTCGAAGACGGTCGGCTCATGAACGAGGGAGGCGCGCGTGCTTAAGGTGTTCAAACTCGCCGCACGCAACCTCGCCCGCTATCAGCGCCGCACGCTGCTCACCACATTGCTCATCGTGCTCGGGGTGCTGGCGGTGCTGCTGTTCGTCTCAGTCTCAGGCTCGTTCAAGCGGCTCATTGTCGGGCAGATCACCGACTCCATGCTCGGGCACGTCGAGGTCCATCGCCGCGGCTACGTCGCTTCCATCGACAACCTGCCGCTCAACCTCAACATGAAGCCGGCCATGCTGGCCAAGGTCGACGAAGCGCTCAAAAAAATGGACTCGGTCGAGGCGTGGTCGCCGCGCCTCAAATTCGGCGCCATGTTCAGCAACTTCACCGAAACCACGAGCATCCGCCTGAACGGCGTCGACCCGGCGCGTGAGGCCGCCACCTGCCCGCTGATGCTCAAGCGCTTCCTGCAGGGAACGCCGGATGGCGGTCTGGTCGAGCGCGGCAAGGTGCTTATCCCGGATATTCTCGCGACCGGCATGAAGATCAAGGTCGGCGACACGGTCGTGCTGGTCGCGACCAACCTCGACGGCTCAGTCAACGGCAAGACTTTCATCGTGCAGGGCGTGCTCGACAGCGTCACCGGCCCGGGTGGGCGCGATGGCTATATCAACATCGACGATGCACGCGAGCTGCTGCGCCTGGCCGAACCCGAGGTGAGCGAGATCGCGATCCGCCTGAAGAACCCTCAGAAGTTTGCCGCCGCGGCCGCGGCAATCCGCCAGGCGCTCGCCGACGCGACCGACAAGCAGGGTCGTCCTGCGCTTGAGGTCCACACCTGGGACCAGCTCACGCCGTTCGCCAACATCGCCTCGATGATCGACCTGCTCACGCTGTTCATCAAGGTCATGCTCATCGGCATCGTGCTCATCAGCATCATGAATGTAATGGTGATGGCCGTGTACGAGCGCATCCGCGAGATCGGCACGATCGCGGCCATCGGTACTCAGCCCGGACGCATCCTCGCGCTCTTCATGACGGAGGGTCTGCTGCTCGGTGTTGTCGGCGCAGTCATTGGTGCCGCATTGAGTCTCGCGGGCATCTACGTGCTCAACGTCGTGCACGTAAGCTTCGCCTTCGCGCGCCAGCAGTTCACGCTCGCGCCGACAATCAGCATCGGCGACATTCTGATCGTGAGCGTTACCGTGATCGTCGTCGCGGTGCTGGCCAGCCTGCAACCGGCGTGGAAGGCCTCGCGCATGGATCCGATTACGGCGTTGCGTCATGTCTAGCCGAACACATTCACACTCATGGCTGCGGGGCTGGCTGCCGCTGCTCGCGCTGCTGATCGTGACGCCCGTCTGGGCCGTTGACGGCAGCGCCTTGCTCAAACAGCTCGACCGCAACCTTGAACCTGAATCCTACGGTATGTATCGCAAGCTCATCAACATCGAGCCCGACGGACGCCGCAAGGAGTATGTGCTGTTCACGGCTAAGAAGGGCCGCGACAAGATGGTGGCGCTGTTCCTGGATCCGCCGAGTGACAAGGGCCGCGCCACACTGCGCCTGGGCGATAACATGTGGCTCTACATTCCCGGCGTGGGCAAGCCGATCCGCATCACCAGCCTGCAGTCAGTCGTGGGCGGCGTGTTCAACAATGCTGACATTCTGGCGCTCGACTACAGCGTTGAATACAACGCGGAGAAGGTCGAAGACGCCGGAGCCCAGTACATCCTTTCTCTCAAGGCACGCACTTCCGCCGTCGCTTACGACCGGCTCAAGATGTGGGTGGACAAGGCCACCGTGTTGCCGGTCAAGATCGAGGCCTATGCCGCGAGTGGCCTGCTCATCAAGACGCTGCATTTTTCGGACATCAAGGACTTTGGCAACGGTATCAAACGTCCGGCGACAATGGAGACTGACAGCCCGCTGTACAAGGGCTACAAGTCGGTCATGCTGTATGCGAAGATCAAGGCGCGCGTGTTTCCGGACGAAGTCTTCACCCTGGACTATCTCCCTCGCGCCGGCGAGCTGCGCTGAATCATGCGGTGGTTGCTGTGCGCCTGCCTGAGCGTGTGGCTCCCCGCTGCGGCGGCGCAGGAAAGCGACAGCTTCGACGTTTCGCAGTTCGAGAAAAAGCCGTTCGAATTTAACGGCTATGCCGAACTCAGGGCCGAGCAGTTCACGTTCGACCGCGATGCCGCGCTCTACCAGCTTAACTACTTCGATCAGCCGCCACGCGACGGCTTCAACGCCGGTACCGGCTCGCTGCAGCTAGAAGGTCTTTACAGCCATGGCATTGCCACCGCGCATGTGCTGGCTCATGGTTTCTACGTGCACGACGACACCGGCAACGATCACGACACGCGGTTCTATGAGGCCTCCGTCTCGGTACATCCAAATGAATACGCCACGTTCGATATCGGCAAAAAGACGCTGAGCTGGGGCAAGGGCTATGCCTGGAACCCGGTCGGTTTCGTGCAGCGGCTCAAGGATCCGAATGATCCCGATCTTTCACGCGAGGGCTTCGTCATCGCCGGCGGCAATTTCGTGCGCAGTTTGGACGGCACGCTCAAGACGCTGGCGTTCACGCCGCTCCTCGTGCCGACTACCTCCGGGCTCAATGGCGATTTCGGCGCTGCTGACCATCTCAACCCCGCGGCCAAGGTCTATTTCCTTTACGCTGATACCGATATCGATTTCATGATGCTGGGCGAGGGTGCCAAGAGCGCACGCTACGGATTCGATTTTGCGCGTAATTTTGGCACCAATCTCGAAATCCACGGCGAGTGGGCGCATGCCGCGAGCGCCACGCGTCCGGTAGTGGATCCGGCTGGCAACGTTGCGCCTACCGATGCCCCGGCGACGAGTTATCTCCTCGGCCTGCGCTATCTGAGTGAGAGCCAGCTCACGACCATATTCGAGTATTACTACAACGGCGCAGGTTACAGCGAGGACGAGATGCGCAATTTCGCTTCGGCCGTGCACAGCGCATACGACCAGTACCAGACTACCGGCGACGCCGTGCCACTCGCCAAGTTGCGCACCGCGCTGCAACCGTCCATGGCCCGGCCCAATCCCGGACGGCGCTACCTGTACTTGCGGCTGAGCCAGCAGGAGCCGTTCGACATCCTCTACTTCACGCCCGCCCTCACGACCATCGCCAACGCCGACGACCGCAGCTATTCCATCGCGCCAGAGCTGTTGTACACCGGGGTCACCAACCTTGAGCTTCGTTTCCGTGTGTTCTGGCTGCACGGTCCGAGCCTGAGCGACTTTGGCGAGAAGCAGAACGACCGCCGGCTGGAACTGCGCGCACGGTACTACTTCTGATTCTTGACGACAGCGCTTCGCACGACACGGTACTCACACACGCCTGACGAGCTCCAAAAACCTGACGGGCGAGGTATCCACCAGCCAGTACGATAAAGGCTCCAGTGTTTTGTAGAGTCCGAACCACCTCGCAGCAGCGATAACCAGAAAGACGCGTGACTTTTGCCAGGACCGATAATGCTTTGGCAACTTGTGCCGTTTTTATCATCTTATATTTCCACTGTTAAACAACTATCGAAATAGTAAATGCAATCAGAACACAAAAATACCGGGTACGCGCGTTGGCCTGGAATAATTTAATCGGAAAAGCGGATTGCTGCATTGGCAACGGAAATTTTTGTAACAGAATTGTCACACCGCACGGTTAGTATCGCCTGTTTACCCGAGCCCGGCAGGAAGGTATCAGATGGCCAACAGCGAACACACCCTGAAGCAGTATGACATCGAGCTTGAATCTGTGCGTGCACGCGTGCTGCAGATGGGCGAACTGGTGAAAAACCAGGTCCGGCTTGCCATTGAATCGCTGGACGCCGGCGATCCGGCACTAATGGACCGCATCATCTCCGATGACCACCTCGTCAATGCGTTCGAAGTGGATATAGACGAAAGCTGCACCCGGATCATCGCCCGCCGCCAACCGACAGCGGTCGACTTGCGCATGGTGATCATGGTGATCAAAACGATCACCGATCTCGAGCGCATCGGCGATGAGGCAAAAAAGATCGCAATCACGGCCAAGCGACTGAAGCAGAAAAACAGCCTGGCCCTGCCGCGTTTTGAAAAAATAAGGAATGTTTCAATTCTGACACTGAACATGCTGGACAAGTCGCTGGACGCTTTTTCCAACATGGATATTTCGTCTGTCGGAGAAGTCGTGCGCCAGGATGAGCAGGTTGACGAGGAATTCCGCATTATCTTGCGATATATCGTCTCCTTCATGATGGAAGATCCGCGCACCATTTCCAGCGCACTGGAGATGCTGTTTATCGCCAAAGCCCTGGAGCGCATAGGCGACCATGCCAAGAATATGTCCGAATATGTGGTCTACATGGTGAAAGGACGCGATGTGCGCCATACCACTGCCGAAGAAATCGAGCGCGAACTGGGCGAAAACCTGCAATAGTCACGCTCATGGCCGCAGAGGGGTAAATGCACTCGAATCCAACCGCGACACAACAGACTCCCCAATATCCTGTCGGCAACGATTTGCTGTAATATTCCTGTAACAATACCTCCCTAACATGGACTCTGTAACAAAGTGTTGCAGTTTTAACCGGCCATCCCAAATCGCGGCAAGCATCACACTCAATTCAACTGGAGATATTAATGAACAGCAAACTGAAGCAACTCTTTATCGGTATCGCGGCTACCGCTGCGGTTGCCTACGCCGGTGTGAGCCAGGCAACCGACATCACCGGTGCAGGCGCCACTTTCCCGTACCCTGTCTATTCCAAGTGGGCTGATGCCTACAAGAAAAATACCGGCATCGGCCTGAACTACCAATCCATCGGCTCCGGCGGCGGCATCAAGCAAATCCAGGCCAAGACTGTGGACTTTGGCGCATCCGATATGCCCCTCGAGCCCGATGTTCTGGAAAAAAATGGCCTGATGCAGTTCCCTACCGTCATCGGCGGCGTGGTTCCTGTCGTCAATCTGGAAGGTGTTGTTTCCGGAACGCTGAAACTGGACGGCGCAACTCTGGCCGACATCTACCTGGGCAAGATCACCAAGTGGAATGACCCTGCTATCGTCGCATTGAACAAGGATATCAAGCTGCCTGATCAGGATATCACTGTCGTGCACCGTTCCGATGGTTCGGGTACCAGCTTCATTTTCACCAACTACCTGTCAAAAGTCAGCCCGGAATGGACCTCCAGCGTAGGCGTGGGTACATCACCCGCATGGAAAGTCGGTACCGGCGGCAAGGGTAACGAAGGTGTTGCTTCTTACGTACAACGCATCAAGGGTTCCATCGGCTATGTGGAATATGCATATGCACTGCAGAACCACATGAACCACGTTTCCATGAAGAACCACGACGGCCATTACGTTCAGCCGGAAGCATCCGCATTCCAGGCAGCAGCAGCCGGAGCAGACTGGAACAAGGCTCCCGGCTTCTATCTGCTGTTGACCGATCAAGCCGGCAAAAAGAGCTGGCCTATCGCCGGCGCGACCTTCATCCTGATGTACAAGGTTCAGGACAAGCCTGCAACTGCCCAGGAAGTGCTGAAGTTCTTTGCATGGTCCTACGCACACGGCAGCAAAATGGCCATGGACCTGGATTATGTTCCGTTGCCTGCAAGCCTGGTTAAATTGATCCACAAAGAATGGAAATCACAGATCAAGACTGCCGCCGGCAAGTCTGTCTGGAAATAATTGCGGGGCGTGGCTGACTCAGCACAACCCTAAGCTATAATTACGGGGGCTTGATGCCCCCGTTATTTTTTAACCAAGAATTACGCCACCATGCCGATTTTTTCACAGCAAGCGAAACTCAAACGACAGGCGATCTTCGACTTGTCATTCCGGAGCCTGACGCGTGTCTGCGCATTCGGTGTATTGACGCTGTTGGCTGCTATTATCGCTTCACTCGTTGTAGGCAGCATGCCTGCCATCCATGCTTTTGGCTTCGGTTTTCTGACCAGTTCCGAATGGGATCCGGTCAATGAAAAATTTGGCGCGCTGATCCCTGTTTTCGGCACGCTCGTCACTTCCGGCATCGCGCTGTTCATTGCGATACCGGTCAGCTTTGGCATTGCCCTTTTTCTCACCGAACTCTCGCCGCGCATTTTGCGCCGGCCGCTCGGCATCGCGATCGAATTGCTCGCCGGCATCCCCAGCATCATCTATGGCATGTGGGGTCTGTTCATTTTTGCACCGATGTTCGCCGATACGGTCGAACCGTGGCTGAACAAGCACATCGGCACGCTGCCCTATATCGGCCCGTTCTTTTCCGGCCCGCCGATGGGGATCGGCCTGCTGACGGCCGGCATCATCCTCGCCATCATGGTCATTCCGTTCATTGCTTCGGTGATGCGCGATGTTTTCGATGTGGTCCCGCCGATGCTGAAGGAATCCGCTTATGCGGTCGGCGCAACCACCTGGGAAGTGATGTGGCAAGTGGTATTGCCCTACACCAAGGTCGGCGTGGCCGGCGGCATCATGCTGGGACTCGGGCGCGCACTGGGTGAAACCATGGCCGTCACCTTCGTGATCGGAAATTCACATGACTTGAGCAAGTCCCTGCTGATGCCGGGCAACAGCATTTCCTCGGCACTGGCCAATGAGTTCAATGAAGCATTCGGCGATCTCTACACCTCCTCGCTGATCGAGCTTGGCCTGATCCTGTTCTTCATTACATTCGTGGTGCTGTCCATCGCGCGCTACATGCTATACAAACTCGGTAAACGGGAAGGACAAGCTGCATGAACATTTTGCCCAGTCTTTACACACGCCGCCGCCTCATCAACGCAGCGGGACTTTCGGTTTCGGTGCTGGCCATGCTGTTTGGCTTGTTCTGGCTGTGCTGGATCCTGTTTACGCTGCTTGATCATGGCCTGCCATCGCTGGTGCCCGCGGTGTTTACGCAGATGACCCCGCCCCCGGGAGACTCTGGCGGCCTGCTCAACGCCATCGCGGGCAGCCTGATGATGACCGTGCTCGGCACCCTGATCGGCACGCCGATCGGCATCCTGGCCGGCACCTATCTGGCTGAATTCGGTCATCGCGGCTGGATGGCGCCGGTCACCCGTTTCATCAATGACGTGCTGCTGTCGGCACCGTCCATCGTGATCGGCCTGTTCGTCTACGAGATTTATGTGGTCAAGGTCAAACACTTTGCCGGCTGGGCAGGCGCATTTGCCCTGGCCATCCTGGTGATCCCGGTCGTGATTCGCACCACCGAAAACATGTTGCGCCTGGTGCCCAGCACCCTGCGCGAGGCCGCCGCTGCGCTCGGGGCACCGCAATGGAAGGTCGTCAATTTCGTCACGCTGCGCGCCGCCCGCGCCGGCATCATCACCGGCGTATTGCTGGCGGTGGCGCGTATCAGCGGAGAAACCGCACCGCTGCTGTTTACCGCGCTCAACAACCAGTTCTGGAGCAGCAACATGAATCAGCCCATGGCCAATTTGCCGGTGGTGATCTTCCAGTTCGCGATGAGCCCCTATGATGACTGGCAACATCTGGCCTGGGCCGGCGCGCTGCTGATCACCCTCAGCGTGCTGACACTCAATATTCTGGCGCGTGTGCTGTTCCGGCAAAGCGCCACCACCCATTAACCGGTTATTAACAAGGCAAGCACATGGATATCGAAATAGTCGCCAATCCGAAGATGATCATCAAGAACCTGAATTTTTATTACGGGAATTACCGCGCGCTCAATGATATCAACCTGAGTATCGCGGAAAAGATGGTGACCGCGTTCATCGGCCCGTCCGGATGCGGCAAGTCCACCCTGCTGCGCACCTTCAACCGCATGTATCAGCTTTATCCGAAACAAAAAGCCACCGGGGAGATCCTGCTGGATGGCGCGAATATTCTCGACCCCAAACAAGACCTGAACATGCTGCGCGCCAGGATCGGCATGGTGTTCCAGAAGCCCACGCCGTTCCCGATGTCCATCTACGACAACATCGCATTCGGGGTAAAACTATACGAAAACCTCAGCAAGCATGACATGGAAGCCCGCGTGGAATGGGCATTGCGCAAGGCCGCGCTGTGGAACGAGGTCAAAGACAAGCTCAAACAAAGCGGCACCGGGCTTTCCGGCGGCCAGCAGCAGCGCCTGTGCATCGCACGCGCCATTGCGGTCAAACCCCAAATACTGCTGCTGGACGAGCCCACCTCCGCGCTGGACCCGATCTCCACCGCGCACATCGAGAAGCTGATCGACGAACTGAAGGAAGACTTCACCATCGTGATCGTCACGCACAACATGCAGCAAGCCGCGCGCATCTCCGACTATACCGCCTACATGTACCTCGGCGACCTGATCGAGCTCGGCGAAACCAGCTCTGTATTCACCAACCCGAAGCGCAAAGAGACCGAGGATTACATCACGGGCAGATTTGGTTAATCCTGGAAAAAGCAGTCAGCCACAGAGATCACAGAGAAGAAACGAATTGCTACCATAAATAAAATGACTTCACTGATTCGGTGATTCAGAAAAATATGTAGTATCCACTATCTCCCTGTGTTCCCTGATGGAACTACTAGCCATTCGACTAGGCCGCCAGAAGACGCCAGCCAAGTCGCTGCTTATGTGGCTTGAGTTTCGATTTTCAGGTTGATCAGACACAAAATCTAGCCAGGTATCCCATCGGAGAAGTCTTGAGCCGGTTCTGTCCGCTGCGGCTGCAGCGCTATATCTAAAACCGGGCTTTAAAACGTGGCCTCGATGCGCATGCCCAGCCACCAGCCTTTATCACGGGCAGGGTCGCTGCTGTGGTTCATCAGGAACTGGGCCACCGGCTGCAATACCAGCCCGGGCATCGCCTGGTAACGATAGGATAATTCCAGCGATTTTTCGAAAGCAACGGGGTTGCCGGAGTAGATACGCCATTTTTCACCGTTGCGCTCCTGTGCATAGGCGATACCCAGTTGATCCCTATCACGTCCGGCAAACAGGCCTGAAAATACCAGACCGGCGCTCCAGGACATATCGAACTGTGAAGTGTCGCCGTCGTTCTTTCCGGCTCGCATGAAGCCATTGATACTGTTTTTATCGCTGCCCGGTTTGTAGCGAATCACTTTTTCCACCATGGCGTAATAGCCATGGCTGACTCTCCTGGCCGGATTGCCGTTGATGTCCACAGCTATCAAATCGTCGAAGCGGGCGGTATAACGCCATACGCCCAGCGCCAGTTTGTTGTCATGCGCATTGTCCGCCACGCTCAGCGGTATGGCGCCTTCGATCACATTCAGCGCGCCATCCCCCTTGTTGAACTGCACATGGGTGCCATGGGGGTTGTTGGGATCGCCCGGTACGCCGTCCAGAACGGCTGCCTGCAGATAGTAGCCGGCCGATTCGGCTTTGGCGCGCAGGGCCAGCGAGGTCGTGGGGAAGATGGACGGGCCGTTTTGTCCGGTGCCGGCCATCTCCGCGCCGATCCCGTAAACGGGCTGGATGAACATGGATGACGACTCGGTCACATAAAACTCGGAGTTCAAATCGTACAACCCGGCCAGCACCGACAACCGCTCATCCAGAAAAGTCTGCTGTACCCATGCCTGGTAGAGCTTGGTGGTATTGGCACCCCCGGGCGTTTCGATGTTGTCCAGACCGGCTGAGTGATCGCCCTGCGCTACCGGCTTGCCGCCGCGGTTGCTCAGGACATACAGCAAGCCGCTGCTGCCACTGAGGCCGGCAATCTTTTCACCGTCCAGCGCAAGTTTGATATCCAGGTTATCCAGACCGTAAGTGTTTCGTCCAGGCGGGGAGACTTTGCCGAGGACATCGAGTTTGTAGACGATCTCCCAGTCATACCCCGCATCACTCATGGCTCCGCGTCTGCCACCCCAGTCCCCAAGCAGAGCATCGCTGTAATCGGGTACAGAACCCATTGCATCGATACCGGCAGTCGTGCCCGGAACATTCTCGGCCGCGCTTGGACTGGCGCTGCAAATGCAGCCCACCAACAGAAATATAAGCGATCGCCTCGTCATGCATACCGCCCACTAAAATATTTTTCGTATTCAATGATCGAACATGCAGGATCGAAGGTAGCACAAAAGATTGCCGATGGCATCAAAACAGGGTGAGGCTTCCCTGGTTCAGCCACCGGGGTCGAACTGTCCTGGACGAACCGGTTTACGAAGCGGATTGACTGCTTTTGCGGCGCCGGATGAATTCGCTGATTGCGGGCAATATTGAGATCACGATGATGCCGAGGATGATCAGGGTAAGGTTGTTTTTCACCACAGGGATGTTGCCGAACAGGTAGCCCGCCACAGTCAGGCTGGTTATCCACGCCACACTGCCCAGCGCACTGAACAGCACGAACTTCCTGTATTGCATCATGCCTATGCCCGCCACAAACGGCGCAAAGGTGCGGATGATGGGCAGGAAGCGCGCGAGCACGACAGTCTTGCCGCCGTGCCTTTCATAGAAAGCGTGGGTCTTGTCTATGTGCTCTCGCCTGATGAGTCTGCCGGCGTGCTTAAGCAGCCGCATCCCGACCAGCCGTCCCACCCAGTAGTTGGTGTTGTCGCCGCCGAACGCCGCCAGCACCAGCAACGGCACCAGCCATTCCAGTTGCAGCGCCCCCATTCCGCACAGCGCGCCGGCCACAAACAGCAGCGAATCGCCGGGCAGAAAGGGCGCGATCACCAGACCGGTTTCGCTGTAAATGATCAGGAACAGAATCGCATACACCCACACGCCGTATTGCTGGGTAAGCGCCAGCAGGTGCGCATCCAGGTGCAGGATGATGTCGAGTAATCCGGCAAGCATAGGAACCTAGGGCAGTATTTCCTGGGTCTCGGTTTTTTCCGGCTTGATGAAATCTTCGCGCGATACGCCGAACATCATCAGCAGCGGACTCGCAACCAGCACCGAAGAATAGATGCTGAACAGGATGCCGATGGTCAGGGCCATGGCGAAATAGTGCAGCGTCTCGCCGCCCAGGAACAGCATTGCGCCGACCATCATCTGCGTAGAGCCGTGGGTGATGATCGTCCGCGACATGGTGCGCGTGATCGCGTTATCGATGATGTGCGAAACTTCGGCCTTGCGCATGGTGCGGAAATTCTCGCGGATACGATCGAACACCACCACCGATTCGTTCACCGAGTAACCCAGTACCGCCAGCACGGCGGCCAGCACGGAAAGCGAGAATTCCCATTGAAAGAAGGCAAAGAAGCCGAGGATGATCACCACGTCATGCAGGTTGGCAATGATCGCGGCCAATCCGAACTTCCACTCGAAGCGCAGCCACAGATATCCGACGATCCCCATCGACACCAGCAGCAAAGCCAGCTCGCCGTTGTTGATCAGGTCCTTGCCGACTTGCGGGCCGACGAACTCCACCCGGCGCATTTCCACACTGCTATCCTGCTTGCGCAGGCTGGCCAGCACTCGATCGCTGAGCTTCGAATCGGTCGCATTCTGCTTGGCCGGCACCTGTATCAGCACGTCATAGCTGGAACCGAAATTCTGCACCATTGCGTCCGGCAAACCCGTCTCGGCAAGCTGCGCGCGCACCTTGGGGAGATCGGCCGACTGGGCGTAATGCATTTCCATCACCGTGCCGCCGGTAAAATCCACCCCGAAATTCAGCCCTTTGGTGGCCAGAAAGAAAATCGCGAACAGAAACGTCACCAGCGAAATCGAGGTGGTATAGCGTCCATAACTCATGAACGGAATGTCGTGCTTGATCCTGAAGAATTCCATGTCTTTTTCCTTAACCTATCGCCACTTTGGCAAGCCTAGCCTTGCGGCCGTACATCAAATTCACGATCGCGCGCGAAATCAGCACCGCGCTGAACATCGAAGTCATGATGCCCAGACACAGCACCACCGCGAACCCCTTGATCGAACCCGAGCCGAACATGAACAGCGCGATCCCGGCAATAAAGGTGGTCACGTTGGAGTCGAGGATGGTCGCGAAGGCCCGGTCGTAACCGGCATTTATCGCGGCCTGCGGCGTGACACCGTTGCGCAGCTCCTCGCGGATACGCTCGTTGATCAGCACGTTCGCATCGATCGCCATACCCAGCGTCAGTGCGATACCGGCCATACCCGGCAGGGTAAGCGTGGCCTGCAACATCGACAGAAGCGCGATCAGCAACAGCAGGTTCGCTGCCAGCGCAAGCACTGAAATCACGCCGAACATCAGGTAGTAAGCGATCATGAACACCGCGACCATGATGAAACCGATCTTCGTGGAATTGAAGCCGCGCGTGATATTGTCCGCACCCAGGCTGGGTCCGACGGTGCGCTCTTCGATGATCTGCATCGGTGCCGCCAGCGCGCCGGCGCGAAGCAGCAGCGAAGTATCCTGTGCTTCTGTGCTGCTCATGCTGCCGCTGATCTGCACACGGCCGCCGCCGATCTCTTCGCGAATGACCGGGGCCGTCACGATTTCGCCCTTGCCTTTCTCGAACAGGATGATTGCCATGCGCTTGCCGACATTCTCGCGCGTCGCGTCCTTGAACAGTCTCGCGCCCACCCCATCCAGACTGATGTTGACCGTTGGTTCGTTGGTGCGGTTGTCAAAACCCGGTTGCGCGTCGTTGATGCGATCGCCGGTGAGTATCACCCGCTTCTTCACAAACAGCATCTGGCCGTCTTTATCCTTGAACATGTCGTCACCGAACGGCGCGGGCGAACCCGGCGTGGCCTGATGGGTTTCATCCACCATGCGCACTTCCAGCGTGGCGGTGCGCCCCAGAATTTCCTTGGCGCGCGCCGTGTCTTGCACGCCGGGCAGTTGCACTACCACGCGGTCTGCGCCCTCCTGCTGAATCACCGGTTCGGCCACACCCAGTTCATTCACCCGGTTGCGCAAGGTGAGCAGGTTCTGCTGCACTGCGGATTCCTGTATGCGCTTCGCTGCTTCCGGCTTGAGCGTAACGAGCAGATGGAATTCCTTGCCCTCATCCTGGTCATCCAGTGCGTAGTCGGCATAACGCTGTTTGATTTCGGCTTCGCCTTTGCTGCGGGCATCGGCGTCGCGGAACTTCACCACCAGCGCATCGCCGTCCCGGTCCACGCCGGTATACGGGATATTCTTATCGCGCAGTGAACTGCGTATATCTTCGGTGGCCGAATCCAGCGATTTGGTCAGCGCAGCCTTCATGTCCACCTGCAACAGAAAATGCACGCCGCCGCGCAAGTCCAGGCCCAGATACATCGGCAGCGCATGCAGATCGGTCAGCCACCGCGGCGAGCGCGGCAGCAGATTGAGCGCGACCACGTAGTCCTCACCGAGCTGCGCAGCCAGCGCGTCCTTGGCCTTCAGCTGGCTGTCGGTACCGGCAAAACGGGCCTTGACGCTGTTGTCTTCGAGCATCACCAGTTCCGGATCAAGATTTGCCGCCTTGAGGATGCTCCCGACACGATCCTGCAATGCGGCATCCGCCTTCAGATTGGTGCGCAACGGTGACACCTGCACTGCAGGAGATTCACCGTACAGATTCGGCAGGGTATAAATCAGCCCGGCCAGCAACGCTGCCAGGATCAGCAGATATTTCCATAACGGATATTGGTTCATTAAAACCTCGAATGATATAGAGACTAGGGACTAGGGGCTGGGGACTAGGGCACTGCAAAGGTTTTACCAGCCCCTAGTCTCTAGCCCCTCATTTGATCGCTTTGATCGTTCCCTTGGGCAGCACGCTCTGGATCGCGCTCTTTTGCACTGTTACTACGATGTTCTCGGCGATTTCCACGCTGAGATATTGATCGAAGACTTTGCTGACGGTCCCGACTTCCCCGCCGACTGTGACAACCTCGTCACCGCGTTGCAATGCCGAAATCATGGCTTTCTGTTCCTTGGCGCGTTTGCTCTGCGGGCGCAATATCAGGAAATAAAACACCGCAACCAATGCGATCAGCGGCAAAAAACTCATGATGCTGTTTTCCGGCGCGGCCGCGGCCGCTTCTGCGTAAGCGTTACTGATAAACATATTTCTCTCCACGATAGATCAAAAAGGGGCGCATTCTAACACGAAGCCACTGCGGCCCAACCATCCACGGCACACAACGCATCTACCCGCAGCCCGAACCGGGATTTGAATTAGAATACACCGGCATAGCACGACCCATGTTAAACATTACTATTTGTTACCTGCCGACCACATGAACCTTGTCATCCAATCCTCCCAGCCTGTAGCCTCTACGCATCTCGACCATCTCGCCAGACTGGCGCAGAGCAGACAGTGCGAGCAGATCGCGGAGCACGCCTGGCGCCTGACCGCAGCGCAGGCGCACGGCGGGATCGCGCCCTACTGCATCGCGAACCGGCTCGATTACGGTTTCGTGCCGCACGGCCGCAAACTGGCAGATTTCGGCCTGCTGGTGATGGACATGGATTCGACGCTGATCGCCATCGAATGCATAGACGAGATCGCCGACATGCAGGGGTTGAAGCCGCAAGTCGCGGCGATCACCGAGGCGGCGATGCGCGGCGAGATGGAGTTCGCCGAAAGCCTGCGCCGCCGTGTCGCACTGCTGGAAGGACTGGACGAACACGCCCTGCAACGCGTCTATGATGAGCGACTGAAACTCAATCCCGGCGCCGGGATCATGCTGGCCAGATTGAAGGACTCCGGCATCAAGACACTGCTGGTATCCGGCGGTTTCGTGTTCTTCACCGAACGACTCAAGGCCACACTGGGTCTGGACTACACCCATGCCAACACCCTGGAGATCGCCGACGGCAAACTCACCGGCAAGGTGCGGGGCAATATAGTCGACGCGCAGGGCAAGGCCGACTCGCTGGTCAAGATACGCGAGGAATTGCATCTCAAGCCGGAACAGGTCATCGCGATGGGCGACGGCGCGAACGACCTGAAAATGATGGCGCAGGCCGGCATCAGCATCGCCTACCATGCCAAGCCGGTGGTGCGCGAGCAGGCCAGCTATGCGCTGAATTTTGTCGGGCTGGATGGGCTGGTGAATCTGCTGGCGGACTAGATGCAGGGCGGGTTAACCAATGACTTGGTTGGCGTCGTTTGCCAACTTAGTCAGATGGCTATGCAAAGCCAACCCGCCACAGCACCGTATGTTCCAATGGCGGGTGTGACCCGCCCTACGAGACCGGTGAATCTGCTGGCGAATTAGTAGTTATTTTGAATGGCAATGCGAACAAGCTTCACACTCACCGGGAATAATTGCCATGAACGACAGGATACGCCAGCTCATGAAACAGATCGGCAGCCTCGAAGCCGAATTGAACACGGCCATCGAGGAACAGGAAAGCCGCGTACGCTACAAGATCGAGGGCAAGCGCGTGGTGTTCGAAAACGCCATCAGGGAGGCGCACCGCAAACTCAAGCCCAAAATGAATTTCCTGATCTGGTTTTTTACCGTGCGTCCGCAGAATTTTCTCACCATGCCGATCATTTACGGCATGCTCGTTCCGCTGGCCCTGCTCGACCTGTGCATCAGCCTCTATCAGCTGACCTGCTTCCCGATATACGGCATCACCCGGGTCAAGCGCGCCAACTACATCCTGATCGACCGTCAATACCTGGCCTACCTCAACATCATCGAAAAACTGGACTGCATATACTGCGGCTATGCCGTAGGGATGATAGGCTACGCGGGAGAAATCCTGGCGCGCACCGAGCAATATTTCTGCCCGATCAAGCACGCGCGCAAAATGCTCGGCGCGCACAAACGTTATGCACATTTTCTGGGCTACGGCGAGGCGGATGATTTCCATGGCCGACTCGAGAAATTCCGCACCGAGCTTGCCAAGGCCGAATAGGCCGGCATCAGCATCGCCCGCCGTGCCGTACCAATCGTGCACGAACAGGCCTGCCCGCTGATTGGATCTCCCCGGTTTGGCCGGGCTGCGTCATTTGCTGTCGAGCAAATTGCGTGCCCTGCTTTTTATTTTTCCCGCTAAGTTATTGTTGATTCAAGCCAAAAATTATTGACCTAAATTTTTGCTTGCAAATTTAACCCTGCATCCTACAATTAGTTAAAATTTAACGGCCGACCACTACCTATAGTGGTTTTTTGTTTTTCAGGGACAAAGTATCCCGCGCAACCAAGGGAGTCATATCGTGCTCGAAACCAAAAGCGTTCCCCCCTCCTCCACCATCGGCAATTCCGAAAAATCCGTGTCCGCCCAGCAAATAATCAGCGATCTCGCCAATAAAAAGGCGGACAATATCGCCATCCAAGGAGCGGCGGCGATGACCCAAGAGATCAGCACTGAAGTATTGCTGGAAAAATACGCCGAGCCGGGCGAACACTCGGTCGAGGATGTGCGCCGCCGCGTGGCGCGCGGCCTGGCCAAGGCTGAAAATCCGGAACAGAGCGCCCATTGGGAAGACGTATTCTTCCGCGCCCAGGAAGACGGTTTCGTGCCTGCCGGCCGCATCAACTCTGCAGCCGGATTGAAAAATCAGGCAACCCTGATCAACTGCTTCGTGCAACCGGTGGGAGATGCGATATCCGGTGTCACCGACGGCAAACCCGGTATCTATGATGCACTGCAGCAGGCTGCCGAAACCATGCGGCGCGGCGGCGGTGTCGGCTACGATTTTTCGTCCATCCGTCCCGAGGGCGCCCAGGTCAAGGGCACCAATTCCCGTGCCAGCGGGCCGATCTCCTACATGCGCGTGTTCGACCGTTCCTGCGAGACCGTGGAATCCGCCGGCGCGCGGCGCGGTGCGCAGATGGGTGTGTTGCGCTGCGACCATCCTGACATCGAGCACTTCATCCATGCCAAGGACCAGGGCGACCTGCGCAACTTCAACATCTCCGTCGGCGTGACCGATGCCTTGATGCAGGCTGTGGAAAACAATCTGCCGTTCGAACTGGTGCACCGTGCAGAACCCTCCGAAATGCTCAAGGCGCAAGGCGCGACCCAGCGCGCCGACGGCAAGTGGGTGTATCGCAAGGTGCAGGCCGCCGACCTGTGGAAGCAGATCATGGAGAGCACCTATGACCACGCCGAACCGGGCGTGCTGTTCATCGACCTGATGAACCGGGACAACAACCTGTCCTATTGCGAGGTGATCGAGGCGACCAATCCCTGCGTCACCGCCGATACCTGGGTGATGACAGACCGGGGCGCGCGCCAGGTACGCAATCTGATCGGCAATACATTTTCTGCCGTAGTCGACGGAAAATCCTATCCCACCGAATCGCAAGGTTTCTTCTTCACCGGCACCAAGCATGTGCTGCGCCTGAAAACCGCCGAAGGACATTCATTGCGGCTTACCGCAGACCATCCGGTGTTGCGCATCTCGCGCATGACGCGCCATGTACGTGAAACGGAGTGGGTCAAAGCGGGCGAACTGCGCAGCGAAGATCAAATCGTGTTGCACGATCATCGCGCCATGCAATCATGGAACGGTGCGCACAATGAAGATGAAGGCTATCTGATCGGCCTGCTGATCGGCGATGGCACGCTCAAGAACGACAAGGCCGTATTGAGCGTTTGGGATACCGTCGCGTTGAAGATCGCCAATGGTGCGGACATGACCCCGTCCGCCGGCGTTGCCGGTGTCATGCATGCCGCCGAACAAGCGGCGCGTTCGTTGCCGCACCGCGCCGATTTCAACGGCTGGCAAAAGCCGATCGACGGCCGCGGCGAATATCGCCTGGCGACAGGCGCGTTGCGCACGCTGGCACTGGAGCTGGGCCTGACGCCCGGCAACAAGCGCTTCACTGCGGCGATGGAAACCGGCTCGTCCGACTTCTATCGCGGCGTATTGCGCGGCATGTTCGATGCCGATGGTTCGGTGCAGGGCTCGCAGGAAAAAGGCATCAGCGTTCGGCTGACGCAGATCGACATGGGCAACCTGGAGTCCGTGCAGCGCATGCTGCAACGTCTCGGCATCATCTCCACCATCTACCAGGATCGCCGCCCGGAAGGCATGAAGACCTTGCCGGACGGCAAGGGCGGATCCAGGGAATACCCCTGCCAGGCACTGCATGAACTCATCATCAGCGGCGAGAACATCGTGCGCTATGCCGAGCTGATCGGCTTTGCGGACAGCGACAAGATGGACAGGCTGAATGGCCTGCTAGGCAATTATCTGCGCAAGCCGAACGGGCACGCCCGTTCCCTCTCTCCTAACTCTCTCCCGCAAGCGGGCGAGAGGGACGTGGTCTCGCTACGCGAGTTTGACTTTGACGCGGAACGTTTCGTCGCAACCGTGCTGTCATTGGAAGAGGATGGCGTGGAAGATGTGTATGACGTGACCGTTGCCGATGTGCATGCCTTCGATGCCAATGGCCTGTATGTCCACAACTGCGCCGAACAACCCCTCCCCCCTTACGGCTGCTGCTGTCTGGGCTCGATCGACCTGACGCGCATGGTGAAGGACCCGTTCACCGCGCAGGCCAGCTTCGACCACGAACCGTTCAAGCAACTGGTGCGGACTGCGGTGCGCATGCTGGACAACGTGCTGGATGTCACCGCCTGGCCGCTGCCCGAACAGCAGCTGGAAGCGCAGAACAAGCGCCGCATCGGGCTGGGCTACACCGGGCTGGGCGATGCCCTGGCGATGCTGGGCCTGCGCTACGACACCGACGAGGCGCGCGCGTTTGCCAAAGACATCACGCGCATCATGCGCGACGAGTCGTATCTCGCCTCGGTCGATCTGGCTGTCGAGCGCGGCGCGTTCCCACTGCTGGATGCCGACCAGTACCTGGCCGCACCGCGCTTCGCCTCGCGCCTGCCCGACCCGATCAAGGACAGGATCCGCGAGCACGGCATCCGCAACAGCCACCTGTTGTCGATTGCGCCGACCGGGACCATCTCGCTCGCGTTCGCGGACAACGCCTCGAACGGCATCGAGCCGGCCTTCTCGTGGTTCTACACGCGCAAGAAGCGCATGGCCGAGGGCGGCACCAAGGATTACGCGGTGGAAGATCACGCCTGGCGTTTGTACAAGCACATGGGCGGCGACACGAACAAGCTGCCGCCCGCGTTCGTCACCGCGCTGGAGATCTCCGCGCTCGACCACATGAAGATGGTGGCAGCCGTCGCGCCGTTCATCGACACCTCGATCAGCAAGACCGTCAACGTGCCCGCCGACTATCCCTACGAGGATTTCAAGGGTCTCTACACCGCCGCTTGGAAAGCCGGACTGAAAGGCCTGGCAACTTATCGGCCGAACAATGTGCTGGGCTCGGTGCTGTCGGTCACGCCGGAAATCAGCCAGACGAAAACGGAAGATCAACCGCAGGATCTGATGTTCGACCAGGACCGGCGCATCGTGCTTGAAGTCACCCCCACTCCCGCGCTGGCCTCGCTGCGCTGGCCGGGTCGCCCAAAACTGCCGAACGGCAGCGAGGGTTGGGTCTCGCAAGTGGTCAAGCATCCGCTCGGCACCTTTGTCATCTTCGTTTCCCATACCACCAACGGACACAACCATCCGTTCGAGGTCTGGGTGAACGGCGCGGAGCAGCCGCGCGGCCTCGGCGCGCTGGCGAAATCCCTGTCGATGGACATGCGTGCGCGCGATCCGGTGTGGGTGCGCATGAAACTCGAAATGCTGATGAAGACCGCCGGCGACGACGCCTTCGACATGCCGATGCCGCCCGACGGCGAAATGAAACGCATGCCCAGTCTGGTCGCCGCGTTCGCGCATCTGCTGAAATATCGCATCGAAGTATTGGGCGCACTGGAAGCCAGCGCGGACGAATCGACGCCGATGATGGACGCGCTGTTCTCGAAGAAGGAACCCAAGACCGGCACCGACGGCACAATGAGCTGGACGGTGGACATCGCCAATGCCGGAACCGGCGACGACTTCGTATTGGGCCTGAAAGAACTGGTGCTGCAGGACGGGCAACGCCGCCCCTACTCGATGTGGCTGGCAGGCGTCTATCCGCGTGCCCTCGACGGACTGTGCAAGGTATTGAGCTTGGACATGCGCGTGATCGATCCGGCCTGGATAGGCATGAAGCTGCGCAAGCTGCTCAACTTCGGCGAGCCGCTCGGCGACTTCATGGCGCGCGTGCCCGGCGGCATCAAGATGGAAAGCTATCCCTCGACGGTTTCCTATGTCGCCAAGCTGATCATCCACCGCTACGCGATGCTCGGCATCCTGGATGAGAACGGCTTTCCAATATCGCACATGGGCGTGATGGAAGTGCCAAACAAGAAAAGCAAGGCCGCCGGACCCAAGACACTGGCCGGCAAGCACTGCAAGGAATGCGGCAACGCCACGCTGATCAAGAAGGACGGCTGCGAGTTCTGCACGAGTTGCGGGGCGATCGGGGCTTGCGGGTGATGTTGTGTACTAATTCTGAAGTGATTGACACTGACCTTTTCACGGACTTGATCGTGCAGCCTGGCAAAATCCTGAGAATCAAGCTTGGCTTCCATCCGCTAGATTTTAGGTTGCCCTAAAATGAAAGTCCTGCGAAAGAATGCGGGTAACATACTGGGGAACAAGCAATTCCAGCGTACGCTGGACACCGCTTCTGTGAATAGGCGGCATAGCCGCACTATGGATTTGTTTTCTATTTAACGTTAGGGTTCTTCATGCTCCGCTTCATCGCTTTCAGCACATTTCGCACATCCGCAATTGCTACACGCGTTTCCCATGCTTCCTCTGTTCCTTCAGATATAGCAGCCCTCAAGGCCGCAGCTCTCTCATCAAAATGCTTCAACAATGTTTCTTTATCCTCGGGGCTAAAATGACTATTCATCGCATCCATAATGTTTCCTCCTATGAAGAACGGTTAAAAACCCACTTCGACAAGCTCATGACTGAGCTTGTCGGTAAACGCATCACGGCCAAGCAGGCCAGAAGCCGGTACTTCGATGTTCACGAAAGCGAACTTGATTCCGAGTTTTACGACATCAATCATCTTGATTTGCGCCTTGCCATTGAGGCTTTCAACTCCATACTCAAAGAGACCAAGAAGTTTGCGAGCAAACCCTAACCCTACGGTCAAGTTCGCTCCGCTTCGCTGCGCTGGGACTGCGCTAAAGCGCAGCCCCTTACCTCCACGTTAGCCATAATGAAACTAAGACTCGGATACTTTCCACAATTTAAAGGCGCAGATACCGTGTTGCTAGAAGGCACATCTGATGACATAAGGCATCTTAGTAAACAACTTAGAGATTTTTCTTTGTCTACCCAGTCCGAGCTTTCCATTCATGAGTTGTCGTCAGTTTCGACTAAACACCCTGCAATACTGTTTGCGTCGCGATCTGCTTCTGGCAGTGGCTCTGGATTTCTTTGGCTATGCACACCGGAAAGATTAAATGAAATTGAAGAAAAACTAAATTCATTAGTTGCCTTTAACCATGGCCATCAGTATTTTGAGCTTTACGAAACTCCCGCTAAGCTTATGGTTTCAATTGGCGAGTATGGCGATAAGTGGTGGCAAGATAATGGCTAACAATTGCATCAATCCGTTCGCTTCGCTCACTCGGACGCTGCGCCGCGTTGCGGCTTGCGCCGATTATGCAAAACGTTAGGTATGCACTGAATGGACCGTATGGAAATCATTCTTCTCATCGGGCTTGTCGCGTTAATAGCACTGAATGTGTATGCTTCGCGTCAATGTTTCCGAGATACATTTTCCACGCGCAGGCAGCGTTTTCTTCAAATTATTTTCATTTGGGTGCTGCCTTTTGTTGGCGCGGTCTTAGCTCTTCGATTATTAAATAACGTGCCTGAACAAAGTTCCGGAGCGTACCGAGAAGAACCAAATATGGGGGAAGGATTCGCTGCCACCGGCCTGCTAAATTCTCATGGTTATATTAGTTCGCCGGATGACAATTTTCATTCAACAGGTGGTGGCGATGCTTCACATAACTAAATACACACCTAACCCTGCGCTCAAGCGGGACTCCGCAAAAGCTGCGCTTTTGCTTCGCCAGTTCCACGTTAGCCGGCAAGCCAATCGGGAATCATGAGTCCAGACCGCTATCAGAACGTTCTTCGCGAGTTCGATGGACTGTTGGCCTATGGGAGAACCGTTTCCGAACGACTCACAGGCCGCAAGATTCCAAGCAGAGATGTCTCTTACGCAGACGCCATCTACACCAAACTACTGTGCCACGGCATCAGTCTGAGAAAACTGTCCCCATCCCTCTCTCAGGGGAGCGAGCTTTGGGATATGCCTTCTGCGGCCGCAGTTGCTCGTTCGCTGATTGAGGCGTTCGACGCCTTGGCGTACATTGGAACTCGCTCAATCACTGAGAGCGAACGCGAGTTTCGAGTTCTTCTCTGGAAGTTGCACGATCAGCAGAGACGACTTCAGATGCTGGAGAGAGTGCGGTCGACAAATCCGAAGGTCGCTGAAATCCATGCATACGCCGTCGAACTGGTCAGCTCAGTTGTAGGGCATCCCTTCTACCCCTCAATTTCGAGAGACGTACAACGGAAGATAAACAAAGGGGACGCGCCAGCGTTTCATCTCAGTCAGCGTGACTTGAACGTTGAAAGTGGCATCGATCACGACTACCACACCACGGCGACAATGTTCTTGTCACAGTATGTGCATACGTTTCCATTCTCGCTGCACCAGTTGATGGAGTTTCGAGCAGGCGAGCCGGAGGCGCTCCACCTATCGTCCCTACCGCTGCAGTACTCGATGGCTTTCCTTGCTAAGGCGATCGAGAAAATGATCGAAATCTGGCCCGAAGGTCACGTAGAACCGTCCGGCGATGTGCAACACGTTCTTGAAACGTGGTGCGGTATTGCCGAACGAGGAGTTCAGAATGCCGGCTAACTGGTCAATCGACGCGGACGTCCTATCGGCGGGCATTCGCCCGCCTACTGTCCGCCGGTCATTTCTACGTTAGGTGTACTCATGGGAATACTCTCGAATCTGCTAAATAAATTTCGCCCAATTGAAATTGATGACAAATTCTTTGGCCATCTTATTTATATGAAAATGCCCCAAGGGCGTATCTCCTATTGGGAGGCATCGCGAGTATTTTCTCCCACAGGCCAAGAAATTGAGTTGTTCATTGACGCACCAGCACCCGAGCAGCCACCTGATGAACTACAGCGTCAGTTCCTTTTGTCCATCGAAAGTAAATATAAGGAAATCTTGTTGTCGGTTGAGGCTGTGTTGCGACCTCAGTTTGAAGAATGGACCCGCAAACCACTTTCCGGCACACTTGATACTGAATTCACCATGACAAGTTTTTCTATTCCGTATGCTGCACTCCATGACGCGGAGTGGGAAATGTCATTTGATTCAAGAACCGATGCAAACCACTTATATACAGTGACTTTGAATGGGCTTGTCGCATCAGGAGTTACCATAGATGGGTAACACACCTAACCCGGCGGTCAAGAGGGACGCTCCGCCGAGAAGCGCGGCTCCGCGCCCCTTACCTTTACGTTAGGGGTCGCCATGAAACTCCAGCGCATTTTCCAATTGCTCGTTGTCATAGCTTGGCTCCTCCAGTTGCTCCTTTACGTCTTGCCTATTCCTTCCTGGTATGCCAATCCTTATTTCAGCAAGATCATGGCAGTTGACGGTTACGGCTCCGCATTGAGTTTGGATGTGCCGTTACTCAACGTTCTTCCTTTATGGGGTTTCTTCCTTGCGACAGTTGGGCTGTTCTTTTTCCAAAACTGGGGGCGCTATTTGTATCTTGCACTTTGGATTTACGGCTGGTGCTCCACATTACTGTTAGGTGTTCGGGTGGCTCTGCCTGCTCAAGGCTTTCTGGGCATGGCGCTTGGTACCATTGACGGTGCCATTCTTGCGCTCATCTTCCTATCACCGCTTCGGGCTGCATTTAGTACCGTTGCATCCCCTAACATCACGGTCGAGAGGGACGCTTCGCCGCAAAGCGGCTCGCGCCCCTCACCTTAACGTTAGAACTCCCATGAATCCTGACGAGTTCGTTCAAGCCCTGAAAGTTAGCTGCCGTGACGGTGCGGTCAGCGATTGCGTGGGAGATTTCGAGAACCCACCGGGCAGGAGGCCCGATCCTGAGCTCCTGCGCATCTCACATTGGTTCCGCGCGTTGTCACCATCAGACCGGCAGTTCGTAGAGCACGCCATGCGAGAGGCCGCAGACGCTACTCTTTTTGGGGTTCTGTGCATCATCGACGGCGTGCGCTTTATTGAGCCTGAAGGCGAGAAATCCGAGTTTCATTTATCTGCTACGAAAGATGGAGTTGTGTCACAGATTTCCCCGAACGAGACTTTTCTTCATGATATTCTGCGCGCAGAGTTCTAACCCTACGCTCAAGCGGGACTGCGCAAAAGCGCGCAGCCCCTTAGCTCCACGTTGGGCATCATGAACGATAGCGTTTCACAGAAGGCCGTTTGTGTTCAATATGGCTCTAAATTTCAACCTCCGCTTCCACTTGAGAAGGTGGGCATTGCACTTAATACCCTCGACCAACTTCCACTCAATGCGCTTCGTCATCCTGCTGAGAATGGCACCTCAGGCTGGTATATCTGGGGCGGTTCGGTCTTATCGCAAGAGCCCGACTTTTTTCAGGCGCTGCACGTACAGCATCTTTCAGAGCGCTGCCCTGAAGTCATTCCGTACCTTGCGCTCGCTCCTGGATGGCGCGTTCTGTTGGCACCAAGTCAAGTTGAGGTTTGGTTTGAAGAGGGGCTTCTCCATGTGTAGCTCGTGGCCCAACCCGTCAGTCAAGCGGGACGCGCCTTCGGCGCGCCCCTTACTTTTACGTTAGGCAATTAGTAATGATTAGAAAATTGCTGTCATTAATCTTAAAGCCAAAGTCAGGTATATATCATGATGCGACAAGAGTTACTCCTGACAATATTGGTGCTGAACATATCCCAATACTTAAGGTGAATTTAATAAAGCAACCAAAAAGCACAGAAGTTTTAGCTCTGCAAATTGCATACAGAATGCCTAAAGGGTGCATTACACATCACGCTCAGTTTCGAATGTTAGATGCCCATGGAGATATAAGTACCAACCTATGGCTACAAGTTGGGGAAATTGAACATAATGGAACTCTTTATTTGATGGGTCCATCGTCATATTCACTGTGAATTTTTATCAGCCCATGCTCATGTCTAACTTGCCACAATGAAACAGAATTCTTGCGCGATAGTTGGTGAAGTTGCGAAAGCCTCTGGCATTGGCTTTGATAAG